>JAEEGL017458678.1_pt1 | contig 31965 bp, 28 predicted proteins | sample 9134231 | NCBI WGS metagenome assembly JAEEGL01 (sample SAMN16246548, study PRJNA631951) | gut metagenome | biome: gut microbiome; feature: rumen; material: fiber-attached | host: Bos | place: Iran: Karaj | collected 2018-10 | reverse complement strand
GTGCTTGAAGCCGGGCTCTGCAAGTTTCTCGCAGATAAAGCCCTGTCTGGGGGAGTTGATGTCCTCGCCTGAAATCTCTCGGATTCCATGGCGGCGGCATTGCTCCTGTAGGCGCCGGATTTGGATGTCAGTATTCCGGGAAGGCATGTACGTGACACCGGGAACGCCAGCATCCGCCAGAACGTCAAACAGTTCTTCCAGAAAACTATCTTCGTATTTCTCAGCTTTCTTGTCTCCGGTAACAGATTCACCCACGTCGCCCAGATATGCGTAACAGAGGATGGCATCGTATTTCTTCGCTAAAGAACTGATTTGGCTAAGTTGCAGACATTCATCGGTCGCTGGAACGAATATTCGTTCTATCAGACTGGACTTAAGAACGCCGAGAACGTCATATTGAAGGTATTGCTTACTATTAAGATTCGCAACCAGTTTCGGGGAAAGACTGAACCCCATCTTTTCCTGCAGGAAAGAGACGACTCCATCTTCACCGGCGTAGTCAATGATTTTTCCGGCCAAAGCCCAAGAGATGTGCCGTTCTGTGATTGAGCCTCCCACCTCAAACTGTGAACAGGGGAGTACATCCCGATCGAAATCAATCGAAATGCCAAACGGGGACATCTCGCGATTAATGTTGTCCACCATCTTTCGGTTACGCGCATTCCGACGCTCACGAAGAGGAGCGAAAATAGCCTGAAATGCACTGTAATGCTCAGGAGGGATACTGTGGACAGTCATGTAGGAAACGCCGTCTTGGTCAGGATTGTTGGTCTTGCGTCCCTTAAGGGGCGTCTCGTCAAAACTGATACGGCATTCCAGGCCGCATGTCGTTGCAACACCTGCGATCTTTCCAGCCTGGCGGAATTCCCCAGCACCACCGATAGAATCGTGATCCATGATTCCGGCGGTCTGCAGCCCTGCCTGACGGGCGAAATAAATCGCAGCAGTAGGAGAATATGGAGAAAAGGAATAAATCGTATGGATGTGGTTGTTGGCATACTGTGGACGAACTTCGGGGGAAGTCGTCTCAGTCTCCAGAAGATGGCGAAGATTCTCAATCCGCTTGAGGGGTGTTTCCGCGTTGAGCACGGAGAGGATTTCGGCTTTTTCCATCATGAATCTCCTTGTTCTCTTCCGGTCTCAATTCAGCATGACCTGACCGCCAGTGACTGGGATTGCCTGGCCTGTCTCATAGCATTGCTCCACACAGTACATGATTGCCTTCGCAACATCAGCGGGGAAGCAGCCACGTTTGATCAGAGATTTTGAAAGATAGAACTTTCTAACGTCTTCAACAGTTTTAGCTCCAGGGACCTTTCCAGCATGAAGATATTGTACAAAGAGGCCCCGCTCCGGATCGCTCCATAGAGGACCGTCATAGTAATTGCCCGGGCAAATGGAGTTCACCTTGATATTGAACGGCGCAAGTTCCATCGCGAAACTTTGAGTAAGGCCGATACCGCCGAACTTGCTGCCAGCATATGCAAAATTGTTTTTGGAACCCTCAAGTCCGGATTTAGAGTTCACCTGTACAATATCAAAAAACAATTCTGGGTCCGCCTCGTGCTGTGCTTTCATGATCTTGGAAGCATATTTAGCGCAGAGGAAATAGCCGAGATAGTTGATGTTCGTCACGAAACCAAAAGTTTTTGCCTCCATTTCATCTAGAGAGCCTGCTTTCGCAACGCCTGCGTTCGCAACGATGATATCAAGGCCGCCAAAGAGCTCCACCGTACGACAGACCATCTGAGAGACCGATTCATCGTCTGCAACGTTTACAGCTACGGCTACTGCGCGCTCTCCCATCTCTTCAGCCGTTTTTTCCGCGAGCGGAAGATTCAGATCGGCGATGACCACTGTAGCCCCCTCGGCATACATGCACTGGGCGATACCTAAACCGAACCCCTGAGCAGCGCCGGTGACGATGGCAATTTTCCCGGAAAGGCGACCTTCCGTCTGCGGGCGGTCATGTACATGTTCCTTTGCGAAGGCAATCGCTTCATTCAGTTCCATTTTGTTGCACCTCTTCTATTTTATCTGTTGTATCACAATTGTTTTTTACGATAGGATTCTGCTTCCCAGTGCGTAATGAAATCTGTAAGATCTTCCGTCATGGGAAGTGGACCGCCAAAGCGTTCAGATGCTGCTGCGATGCCGACAGCATCTTTAACAAGCGCCGCAACGGTCTCTGCTCTGTGGAGATCCTCGCCCATACAGAACACGCCAACATCCTTGACGATTGCAAATCTATGGCCGTGTACATCTGATAGTTCGTTCATGTTCTCCACAAAGGCAGGATATGCGCCGCATACTACAATATGATCAGGTGTAAAAGGTCTCAGGAGGGGAGATGCTGCATCTCTGCACTTACTGAGCTTAACAAATTCAGGACCGGAAAGTTGTACATATGCTGCATAACCAGCGGCTGCTGCGATCTTTGAGCCGAGTGTCGTATCTATACGCATCTCAGGAGACATTTCCGGTTCGCGAATACCCAAGCTGGAAATCGCAACACACATACTGTGGAACTTGTTTTTGACCTCCTCTATGGTTTCCCCGGCCACAAAAACGCCATGATTCTGCAGCAGGATTCTGTCAACGTTTCTTCCAGTTTCAACCCGATACGCCTTCATTGCTTCGTTGCAGAGCTTTGCAAGCACGTACCCGGGGCGGCATATAGGGATCCAGAGGACTTCATCTCCAAAGAGCCGCTCCGCCGCCGTCTTGCCGTTCTGCCCGCATGTAAGACCGTTGATTTTCGTGGGGTGTAGATGGACAACGTATTTTTGCGGAAACAACGCATGAAGCAGTGCCTCAACGCTGGGACGACGTGTCTCATCCTTTATGACTAGTGTAGTCTGTACGTCGTTTAGAAAAGACGCTTCACGCTCCCTGTCAGCAGAAGGATACACCTTATCCATGGTATTCAGAAGGAGGCTCCTGTGCACAGGCACAAAACCTTCCTCTGTGATGGTCGCAAGCCGTGTTCCGGAAGCTTTGACATACATGATGTCCCCATCTTTGACAGAGGTGTTCCCGCCGCCTGCAAGAACATATGCTGGATTCTTTCCATAGTGATTGGAGAGGGAGACGATCGGGCTGAGATCCATACATTTCACCTCTTTGTCAATATACCACAACACGTGCGGAATGTCCAGCAGCGGGAAGACAGACAACCCGATGCAATAGTATGTCGAACTATAATTGAGTCCATATTATGTATGTAAGCATACACCTTCACTGGAATATTGACAAGCATGTAGACATGAAGTTATAATTTTTGAAGAATCGTCAGAGTTGTTCGGGGGTAATTTCATGCAGGGACGCAAGAGTTTTTTTCGGGTTTTATGCCTGATTTTCGCCGCGATTGTCCTCTGTGCAATCATACCCTCCGTTGCTGCCTCCACCGATGCCCTCACTGACTATACTGTGCTTTCGGACTATATTGCACCAGATATTATTGCCCCTGCAGCATGTATGATTGAAGTGAAGACAGGTGCGATCTTATACAGCAAAAATGCCGATGTTCATTATCCTCCGGCAAGCACAATGAAGATTCTCACTGCGCTCGTTGCCATTGAGCGTTGTAGTCTAGAGGAAACAGTCACGTTTTCACATAATTCCATCAACGACATTGAAGACGGAGGCAACAACAAGGACTTTAAAGAAGGAGAGACCATGTCTCTTCGCTCTTGTATTGAGTTAATGCTTATGGTTTCTTCCAACGAGGCTGCATATGCCATCGCTGAACATGTCGCCGGAACAATGCCAGACTTTGTTGAATTGCTCAACGCAAAGGCAATTTCCATCGGTGCCACACACTCACATTTTTGCAATCCCAATGGCCTCAACAACGACGAACAGTACGTAACAGCTTTGGATCTTGCCATTATTATGCGGGAGTGCATTCGAAATCCTGTTTTTTTGGAGATTGCATCTTCGGAGAGTTGCTGTGTCACTGACACCACCATCCGCACTGAAGGCTTTGCCTATGCAAATCGAGACAAGATGATGCTTCTGCACAATGAATACCATCGCGATTACGTGGTCTGTGGCAAAACTGGATTTACTAGCAAGGCAGGATATGCGCTTGTTACGTATGCTCAGCAGGACGACATAGATGTGGTATGTGCCGTTTTACACGGGGAAGACTATGAGGAAGTCTACGCGGACACCATTAATTTATGTGACTACGCGTTTTCAGAATATTCTTTTCTGCCCATGTCATCGCTCTTCGATGATTCCGTGACTACCGTACTTGGCAACAGCACAATCCAGTACGGTGAAGCCGGTATATTAATGGCCTCCTGGTTCGCGTCCCAAACACTTGAAATAGAAATGACACCTCTTGTTCGCGATTCGGGACTTATCTTTACAGCGGACCTCACGATCCGTGCCGCCTCTAATGTTGAAGTTCATACGGGACTTTCCGCTGTTCCAAATGTACCGGCTGTTCAGCCGGAGCGTCCTGCCCCTTACAGACCGCCGGAGCCAGCGCCGGAGCCGGAGCCAGTTGAAGACCAGCAGCCGGAACATGAAATTAGGGAACCATTATATACGAGAATTCAGATATGGCTCCCATATGCCTGCGCAGGCCTATTCCTTGCTGTCGCTGTTCTTCTGTTTTTACGCAATCTCTACCTTAAGAAATATATCTCAAATGGAGAAAAAGCAAAGCGGCATTCTGAAATAAAGTAATCACCGTTTATAAGTAGCTTTTCTTGAAGGACATTATCACGTTTCCGCAGTTTCTTGTCCCAGGGAAGGATCTTTTTTCCCTAATGAGTTGAAAATTCTGTGCTGATTATCATAGGCAGAATATCCGGGGAAAATATACTGTGTCGAATATGCTTTGAACGATAAAAAAGACGATGAGTACTCATTGCTTTGTTAATGACTAGACAGACCAGTATTATCCCTATAGTGTTCGTTGTATGCATGGCGGTTTTCATGATTAGCGAATATCATAGGACCTGGTCAGACTATCAAATATCAGGTGACAAATATGATCTGTATTCTTTTGGCTGCAGGCTATGCGACTCGGCTATATCCACTCACGAAAAATACCCCTAAAGCGCTACTTCAAGTGGGTGATAAAACTGTTCTTGACAGAATTCTTGAAAACGTAGATGCAAGTTGCAATGTGGATCGATATGTACTGGTTACAAACAGCCGTTTTGCGCATATATTTACCGACTGGTCTGTCTGTGCCGCTTATTCAGCACCTATCGAGATTCTAGATGATGGAACGGATACTGAAGAACACCGAAGAGGCGCTGTAAGCGATCTTCTCTTTGCAATCGAAGAAAAGGCACTATTTGACGACCTTTTGGTTATGGCTGTAGACTATTTTGTGGACTTTGTAATCGGAGACTTTGTTCAGTATGCGCGGGAAAAGAATGCTTCCTGTATTCTACGATATAAAGAAAACGATGTTTCAATCCTTCGAAATAGCGGCGTTATGTCAGTGAACACTGATGATCGTATCATCCATATGGAAGAAAAGCCTGCGGAACCGTTCGACGTTTGGTGTGCACCACCGTTCTATTATTATGTCAAGAGGGACCTTCCTCTAATTCTGCGCTCTGTCTCACTCGGCTGCCCAAAAGACGCCCCTGGTAATCTTGCCAAATGGCTCTCAGAACAAACAGATGTCTACGCCATGCTAATGTCCGGACGTCACTATGACATTGGGGATCTCAGCAGTTATTATAATGTGCAGAAGGAGTTCGCTTAAAAAGATATCGTCATCGACTGGCTTATTATTCTAGTCTTATTTCTCGTCGAGGCGCAGAAGTGAAAATGCAGTTCGATGCGTACACAGAAGGGGGGAAAACCATGGAAATCAATTCGATCGTATCTCAGCTTCAGGGATGTCCGTGCGGCAGAAAACATACCGTCGAGATCCGTGCCGTAGAAATCGGGCATGGAATTCTGGAGAGAACTGGAGCAATTTTACGTAATAACGGCTTCCCGGATAATATTCTTGTTGTTGCTGACGAAAACACACTAGCAGCCTCAAAAGGTATTCTGGAGATCCTAAGAGAAAACGGATTCTCTGTTAAGACGCAAATCTATCCAGATCTCCGTATAGCAGACATGCGGGACGTGAAAAGGGTGCAGGAGCTTTCCCGAGATGTCGACGGAATTCTTTCTGTTGGCAGCGGTTCCTTAAATGACATTTGCAGGTATGCTGCCCGGCTTGAAAACAAAGAATTTGCCATTTTTGCCACCGCCCCTTCAATGGACGGTTTTGCCAGTGGTACGGCACCAATCACGGAAAATAATTTCAAGTCCACGAGACAGGCTCGTCAGCCTTCCATCATACTAGGTGATACCGGCATTCTTGCTCGTTCTCCGGCAATTCTCAAGGGCTCCGGTTTCGGTGACGTAATTGCAAAATATGTTGCTATTGTGGACTGGAAGGTCTCACATCTGACAACAGGTGAGTACTACTGCCAAGCCATTGCAGATCTCACGCTTGGTGCTGTGGAGCGCATGGTCGCTCTAGCTGACAAGGTATCACAGGAAGATGAACAGACCGCCGGCACCATCATGGAGGCCCTGGTCCTCACCGGACTTGCTATGCGCCTTGCAGACAGCGTAAGACCCGCAAGCGGTACGGAACACATTATCTCACACTTCTGGGAAATCAAAAAACTGGAGCGCGGACTGATTTCCGATTTTCATGGCCGTAAGGTAGGCGTTGGAACTCTATTTACCTCAAAGATCTATCACTGGCTCATCAATCAGGACGTACATTTTGTACCTGAAAATTTGGATTGGGATCGAATTTATGCTGCATACGGGCCAAACTTTACACCGGATGTTATCAAACTCAACAGCCCCACTGTTACTGAGGAAACGACTGCAGAGAAATGCAATGCTGCATGGCCTGAGATTCGCCGTATAGTCCGCGAGGAGCTCCCAACATACGAGACACTCTACGACGTTATGAAACGCGCCGGCTGCGCTCTTTCTTTGGAAGATATCGCGGTGGATCCAGAACTTGGTGCAAAGGGTCTTGAATATCACCCCTTTATGCGTCATAGGATGACGCTCATGCGGCTCATCCCCATGATGGATGGGATTCGGCCTGATTTCGCTTCTTTTCTATAATTATCCGCTTATCGTGTTCAGATTCCTATAGAATTACAGAAAAAAGCATGGCACGACACAAGTCATGCCATGCTTTATGTGTTGATTGCTAGACCAGAGGAGGATCTCCAGACGCGGCTCGCGCTGCCTCGATGAGTTTCGTTGCCCGGATAGCATCGCAGGCTGGAATGGGATTCGGCTCCTCACCGCGGATGTGCGCCATGAAGTGTGATAGTTCACGGTCGAAAGTATTCACCGGATCCTGTGGAATCTCAATAATCTCATATTTGTCCGTATGAAGGACAATACGATCCGGACGCTCAACCCGCATGTACCCATACTCTCCCTGAAAGGTGATGGCAAGGTCCCTGTATTGAAATACAGTTTTTGTACAATAGTATCCCTGCAGATTCGCTATTACATCACAGTTGTACCTTGCAATTATGGAGAATGCATCTTCTGCCTGCCATCCCCAGCGGTGTCTAAGAGAAGCAAATAGGACCTTCTCAGGTTCAAGTCCGCTGATATAGCTGATAAGATCAAAATCATGAATCGACAGCTCATACATGGCGCCTGAATCTTTTACCCATTGTCCGTCAGGCCGGTCGCTGAACTGCTGGCATTTTGTGGTAACAACAGAAACGAGCCTTCCAACACGGGGGATGAGTTGTTTAGCTTTCTGAAAAATGGGCTCATACCGCATCTTGAAACCGACGCCAAGTTTTGCTCCAGTCTGTTTCGCAAGAGCATCAAGTTGCTCACCGTCTGATACGTTCAATGTCAAGGGCTTTTCACAGAAAACGTTAATTCCCCTGGAAAGGAGCTGCTTCGTAATAGGATAATGGGCCTTTGGCGGCGTTGCCACGCTCACGCAGTCGATTCCATCAGGTATCTGCGTCATGTCAGTGAGATAATCACAGCCGATTTTTTCTGCTGTCATTCGAGCTTTCTCAGGAATGCTGTCCACGACATAACGGACTCTTGCGCCTGGGATCCTGTTCCATGCTGCAGCGTGAGCGTTTCCAATCCCTCCGCAACCAACAACGGCAGTCTCAAACATGCTGATACTCCCTTCAACCCATTTAGAGGATACGGGCCTTAACATAATCCAGATTGTGTTTCATGCCAATTTCCGGCTCCGGGAGATCTTCGGGATACCAGTACTTCTCATATTCATCGGTAATCCAACCCGTGTAACCGATCTCCTTGAGCGTGGCAAGAACCTCCTCCCAAAGAACAGTTCCTTCTCCCATCAGGCAGGAGCGTTTTTTGGGCGGACAACGGTCTTCCAGTTTCCAGTCCTTGATGTGTACGTGGAAAAGATATGGTGCTGCAGCACGAACGGCATCTGCGCCTCGTTCCACGCCGGCAAGTTCAACCCAAGCATAATCAAAGAGAATCCCCACATTTGACATGTTTACATCCTGAATCATTCGTACGGTATCACGTACAGACATTGTGAGGGAACCTACATGTGTCTCAATACAAAGACGTATCCCAAAACGCGCAGCAAAAAGCGCCACTTCCCGGATTCCAGTGACTGTACGCGTCCAAATATCTGTAAACCACATGCCAGGCAGTGTATTGGCATCTGTGCCTCCGTACAGTCGAACTAAGGGACAGTTCAGAATATCCGCTATCTCAACGACACGCTTGAGGTTCAAGATGACGCTCTCACGCGTTTCAGGAGACGCGAAATTCTGATAATAACTCGTCAGACAACTGAACTGCATGCCGTTCTCCCGGGCAAACGAAGCGATATTGCCGGCTTCCTCATCCGTTATTGTCTCACTGTTAATCTGACCGTTCTGAGCTACGCGAACTTCCAGACCGTCATAACCGATTCTGTGAAACATACGGATGCATTCGTAGATATCCTTTCCGGGCGCTCCCATAGTATGCCCGGAGAACATAATTCTCTGATTCATCACATATCCCTCCCGCGTAGTAGTATTCTCATGTAGACAAGATTCAAGCTCATCATAGGACAGGAACATGACATTGTCAACCTACAATCAGTTTTTTGGTTCGGTTGTTTTCTCCAATGTTGAATTCTATTTGACTGGCAAACGAGGTGATGAAATGACGGAAGTGGTCGCTGCCATTATCCGGGATGAAATGGGCCGAATTCTAGTCTGCAGACGACCGATGACCAAGGCTCGAGGCGGAATGTGGGAGTTTGTAGGTGGGAAAGTTGAGGCCGGAGAAACAGGCGAAGATGCTCTCATAAGGGAATGCAAAGAGGAACTTGACATCTCCGTAGAGCCGAAGAAGGTGTTCTGTCAAGTTTTTCACCGATATCCTGATCTGTATATCCGTCTCACAGTATACCTAACGGATATAGTCGATGGAATCCCACAAAAACTGGAACACATGGAACTTCGCTGGGTTTATCCGCAGATGCTCTCCGATCTGGATTTTTGCCCTGCTGATGAAGAAATCCTTCGTTTGATTGCTTCAGGATGCGAGAACGGTCTACTGTGACAAGGTTATTCAGGTCAGTCTTCCACAACACAATGTTTTCGTTTCAAACACGAAAGCGAGTATATATGCATCAACAAGAAACTCGTGGGATGTCAAGGGCCGCATGACATACGTTGTTCATGCTTCATTGTCACCAAATATGTTACTCGATGTACCGAAAGGTAGAAACTGCCGACGTCGGGAAAAATGAAACTAGTATTTGCTGCTTCATGCGGCCATATGTTTTGTTGTTCCCTTTGATGGATCGTGATATAGTAAGTATACTCGGAAGATTACCGAAAGGGGATTTCCAGATGAACAAGCCCTCATTTACGAATGAGACTCGCAGCTTTCTTACAATCGTGCGGCCTAATATTCTTCGCTTTGCGCTGACCGCAGGGGAGATGCCGGGTGCCCCGTCAGACATCGTTTGCTTGTGCGACACCAGACCTGTATGGATTGAATCTGGCGAGCTGAAAACGTCGCTTCTTGATGCTGAACTTTGTGGAAATACGGTTCACTGGAAAACGCCTCAAGCCGCACTTCCGGACATTACGCTTAAGATGCAAAAGAAACCGCGAGTCGTTTACGATACCGCAGGCGAAGTGCCAGTCGTTCGTCGAGTCAAGACCGTAGACGGAGAACGTACCTTCATTGATAATCTTCGGGCAAGGGAGGATGGCTTTACATTCGAAGGTATAATATATATGGATCTTCGTCCTGGTGAGGCGCTTTATGGTCTCGGCCAAGGGGAAGACGGCATATATGACCATAGGGGAGAGATATATTACTTATATCAACATAATATGCGAATTCCTATGCCCGTAATTCTATCGCCATATGGATGGGCGCTCTTCATCGACTGCCGCTGTCTCATGAAGCTGGAGGATGACGAGCTGACGGTAGATGCCATCTCTCAGCTGGACGTGTATCTGATTGCGGGGACGCCAGAGTCCTGCGTCGCAGCAGTCAGGGAAATCACCGGCTCTGCTGCACTGCTCCCAAAGTGGGCATTCGGTTTTATACAGTCCAGGGAGGCTTATACAACCCAATCTGAACTTGTCCATGTCGCCGAAGAATACCGCCGAAGGGGTATCCCCATTGATTGTGTGGTACAAGACTGGAACACCTGGGTGAATGGCCATTGGGGCGAAAAGCGCCTGGATCCCGCCCGTTATCCTGATATGCCCGCTGCATCGAAACATCTGCATGAGTTAAACGTTCATACTCTTGTCTCCGTCTGGCCTAACATGGCCTCATGTACGGAGGATCTCAAAGAGTTTGAAGCAAAGAACATGCTTCTTGCCGATCTTTGCACATATAATGCCATGGATCCGGCAGCACGCCGCCTCTACTGGGATCAACTGAATAGAGGGCTCTATTCAAAAGGGTTTGACGGCTGGTGGTGCGACTCTTCAGAACCCTTCAGCGGTCCGGACTGGGGAGGCAGAGAGCGCCGAAGTGAAGAGGAACGGTTCCGTCTTGTTGGCAACGAACACAAAAAATTCCTTGGTGAGGAGTTTGCAAACGCATATCCATTATATCATGCGCTCGGCGTTTACGAGAATCAACGGGCGGCAGATTCTAAACATCGAGTTGTAAACCTCACTCGATCCAGTTGGGCTTCTGGCCAACGATATGGCACGATTCTGTGGTCTGGGGATATATGTGCCAGATGGGATGTAATGCGCCGACAGATTCCCGAGGGGCTAAACATGTCTATGAGTGGACAACCCTACTGGACTTTCGATATCGGCGGTTTCTTCGTGGTAAATACTGCATGGCAGAAACGTGGCTGTGGCTGCAATAATGATCCGGAGCCAAAGTGGTTCTGGAATGGCGGATACAACGATTCTATCAATGATCCCGCTTATCGTGAACTCTACGTCCGTTGGACTCAGTTGGGTTGCTTTATGCCAATATTCCGCTCTCATGGCACCGATGCTCCAAGGGAGATATGGAACTTCGGTGCGCCTGGAGATCGTTTTTATGAAGCCATTGCTTCAGCTATTCGTCTTCGCTACGAACTCATTCCGTATATCTACTCTCTCGCAGGTGCCGCTGCAATAGAAAACAAAACGATTCTTCGACCACGGTTTTTTGATTATCCTGATGATCCCGAAGCCAGTTCATGTGAAACATATCTTTTTGGACCATCGCTGCTCATATCACCCGTTTTAGAACCAATGTACTTTGATATTGGTGGAGTACCTTTAGATCGGCCAGAAACCCACAGGTGCCTTCTTCCGATTGGTACAGACTGGTATGATTGGTATACGGGCGATCGTATCACCGGAGGTACGGAAATCCTGACAGATGCCCCTCTGGATAAGATACCCTTCTTTGTTAGAGCTGGATCTGTTATCCCCACGGCAGAAGCTCTTGACTATGCAGCAGACAAACCGGACGAACCACTTATCCTTCGTGTGTTTCCAGGAGCGGACGGTACATTTTATTATTACGATGACGATGGAGACGGGTATGGCTACGAGAAAGGGGAGTATCAGAGAATACCTTTAATTTGGAACGATGCTTCCTCAGTTCTTACCATTGGGGATGGCGAAGGACAAATGGCGTCTCGACCTAGAGAATTCCATGTCATTGGGCTTGGCAAAACAAAGACTGTTTGTTATGCTGGAAAGTCAATTCAAGTCGAACTATAAGTTCGACAAGGCCCCGGCAGCAGCCGGGGCCTTGTCGCTTCATTTACTTGGTGTGGAGTACGACAAAATTGGATTCCAAACACAAATGCCGGGTGAAGACACATGTGTGCGCTAATAAACGATTGAAGTGTACCGACTTCGTAGTCAATTATCTGATCGTTGCTTTCTCTGTGAAATCATGGGATTAGATATTCCTCTCGATATACCCTTCTGAGCAGAGGAGTTCCGCCAAAAGCACTCCGCCGCCTGCAGCGCCTCGCAAGGTATTGTGGCTCAGGCAGACAAACTTGAAATCGTATTGACTATCTTCTCTCAGGCGTCCTATGGAAACTGCCATGCCATTCTCAATCATCCGATCAAGTTTGGTCTGTGGACGGTCCTCCTCGGTAAAGTAATGCAAAAACTGTTTCGGTGCCGATGGCAGGTCAAGCTCCTGTGCACGGCCTTGGAAAGTAGACCATTTATCAAGGATATCTTCTTTAGCCGGCTTTCTCGTGAAGGTAACGAAAACCGCAGCCATGTGTCCGTCTGACACGGGCACGCGTAGACATTGAGCCGTGATGGAGGGGCCTTCTGCTGGAATTATCTTCCCATTTTCTACCTTGCCCCAGAGCTTTAGAGGCTCACGTTCGGATTTTTCCTCCTCACCACCGATGAAGGGAATCACGTTGTCAATCATTTCCGGCCAGCGCTCGAAGGTTTTACCTGCACCAGATATGGCCTGATAAGTACAGACCAAAACTTTTTCGATACCGAACGGTTCCTTGAGAGCATGGAGCGCTGGGACATAACTCTGCAGGGAACAGTTTGATTTCACCGCAATGAAACCTCGTTTCGTTCCGAGACGGCGACGCTGATCATGAATCACGCGGATATGGTCAGCGTTGATCTCCGGCACCACCATAGGAACATCTTCTGTCCAACGGTGTGCACTGTTGTTGGAGATCACTGGGCATTCCAACCTTGCATACCGTTCCTCCAAGGCACGGATTTCGTCCTTCTTCATATCAACTGCGGAAAAAACAAAATCAACCTGCCCGGCAATCTTTTCGGCATCTGCGGTGGCGTCCAAAACGATCATATTAGCATATTTATCAGGAAGGGGAGTCGTCATGGTCCAACGTTTTCCGATGGCTTCCCGATATGTTTTTCCTGCAGATCTTGGACTAGCAGCCAGGGCATTGAGGTGGAACCAGGGGTGATTGTCTACCAAAGTGACAAAACGCTGACCGACCCTACCGGTCGCATCGATGATTCCGACTCTGTATTGTTTCATAACTTTCTCCTTTTACATTTATTCTATATACAGCGGAAAGCTATACATTGAAAATAAGCCCCCGCTATAGAAATATCAGTCATCTGTGGTGTATAATATTTGAGAACTACTGTGGGAGATGGTACCATACTTGATTTTGTCTGTCAACCACTTTAGCGCGACAAAGCAAAGAGGATATTTGAAAAGATGAAAAAAAGTGACTATTGGTATGATTTGCCTAAAGAACTCATTGCCCAGACACCAACTGAACGTCGGGACGCATCCCGACTCATGCTGCTGGATAAATCGACAGGGGCAACAAGTCACACTCATTTCTCAGAATTACCGAACTATCTCCGACCTGGCGACCTTCTCGTTATGAACGATTCTCGGGTTCTGCCTGCCCGTCTTGTCGGTCACAAGCCAACTGGTGGAGCCGTGGAGATTGTTCTACTGCGAGATTGCGGAAATGATACTTGGGAATGCCTCACCAGACCGGGGAAGAAGACTCATTGTGGAGCAGAGGTTATTTTTGGTGACGGCGAGCTCAAGGCAACAGTAGAAAAGGAGATTCCTGGTGGGAATCGTCTTTTGAAGTTTTCTTACTGTGGCATTTTTCTCGAGGTCTTAGAACGTCTAGGAAAGATGCCTCTCCCGCCCTATATACATGAGGAATTGAAAGATGCAGAACGGTACCAAACAGTCTATTCACGCGTACTTGGATCTGCTGCAGCTCCAACAGCCGGGCTTCATTTTACGAAGGAACTCATGGAGACAATTCGTACGCTGGGTATTGGAATCGCCTTTGTTACTCTTCATGTGGGGCTCGGAACTTTCCGGCCGGTTAAGGTGGAAAACATTGAAGATCATGAGATGCACTCTGAGTTCTGCATGATCCCCAAAGAAACAGCCGATGCAGTGACACAAGCAAAACGTGCCGGTTCCAGAGTTGTTGCAGTAGGTACCACTTCCTGCAGAACACTGGAAGCATTCTCGAAGGAGAACGGCGAACTGGAACCAGCCACTGGGTGGACGAATATCTTTATCTATCCCGGATACCGGTTCAAATGTGTGGACGCACTTGTAACAAACTTCCATCTACCGGAAAGCACTCTTCTGATGCTGGTTTCCGCGATGGCGGGAAGGGAACATGTTCTCAACGCCTATGCTGAGGCAGTTCGAGAAAAATACCGATTCTTCAGTTTCGGTGACGCCATGTTCATATCATAAAGGAGGCACCATGTTTCATTTGATCCGCGAAGAGGGCCGTGCCAGACGCGGCACCTTCAAGACGCCGCACGGTGATATCCAGACTCCGGTGTTCATGGACGTTGGTACCCAGGGAGCCATTAAAGGTGGGCTGTCTGCCGAGGACCTGCATCGAATCCGGTGTCAGGTTGAACTATCCAATACCTATCATCTTCATGTGCGTCCAGGCGATAAGCTGGTACGGCGTCAGGGTGGACTCCATAGATTTATGACTTGGGATGGTCCAATCCTTACTGATAGCGGCGGGTTTCAGATTTTTTCCCTCGCAGGACTGCGGAAGATAACAGAGGAAGGGGTAACGTTTGCTTCACATGTGGACGGTCGGCATATTTTCATGGGACCGGAGGAAAGTATGCGGATACAGTCCAATCTCGGCTCCGATATCGCAATGGCATTTGATGAGTGTGTGAAGATTCCATCTCCTCGTAAATATGTGGAGGCCTCTTGTGAACGAACACTACGTTGGTGCGCAAGGTGTAAAGTAGAACTTGAGCGTCTCAATAGTTCACCAGATGCATTAAATCCCGGCCAGATGCTCTTCGGGATAAATCAGGGGGCCGTATTCCACGATCTGCGTATCCGCAACATGGAAGCTTTGCGAGAGCTGGATCTTCCTGGTTACGCAATCGGAGGGCTTGCGGTGGGAGAGACCACCCAGGAAATGTACGACACCATTTCAGTCTTAGAACCTTATATGCCTTCTAACCGTCCCCGCTATCTCATGGGTGTTGGAACTCCCACTAACATAATTGAGGGCGTTGCCCGCGGCATAGACTTCTTCGACTGCGTTATGCCTGCTCGGAATGGCCGCCACGGTCACCTCTTTACTTGGACCGGCATCATCAACATTAATAACGAACGATATTCCGAAGATGAAGGCCCGATCGATGCACAATGTGACTGCCCGATATGCTCTCGATACTCCCGTTCATACCTAAGGCACCTTCTCAAATGTGGTGAAACCCTTTATCTCCGCCTTGCGGTCATGCATAACCTGTATTTTTACAATCGCCTTTTGGAAAAAATCCGGGAGTCACTAGATGGCGGAATGTTTGAAGAGTTCCGAAAACAGTACTCCGGGATGCTTGATCAGCGTATATGAGAGTAAGCATTTATACATAATTGGCACTTGATATTCCATCCAGATACCAGTATAATATGAGCAGTATAAGTAACAGGAGGGACATAAATGACCTGGAAAAGATTCACGTCTGCTCTCATCGCAACAATCGTGATGCTGAGCCTCAGCGCCTGCGGTGAAACCATTGGAACCACTGCTTCAAGTGGAGCCAGTGACGGCAACAGCAATTCGCTTCTGGGCGGCAATTATATGATCTTCGTATACTTTGCTGTCATTATTGTTGTCTTTTACTTCATGCTCATCCGTCCTGAGAACAAGCGGAAAAAGAAAGCACAAGAACTGAGGAACAATATTGCCGTCGGAGATGAGATCACTACAATCGGCGGCCTCACAGGAAGCGTAGTCTCCATTGACGGTGATTTTGTCACCTTTGAGACTGGTGAAGATCGAGTTCGTATAGAAGTAGCGAAGTGGGCTATTTCCACGAAAGGTAGAGCCAACACCCAGTAATTACCCAATAGTTTTTTCAATTCATTTCATTATCCTTCATTTTTGTTACATCTAAAAATATGTTAATATTATAGTCCCACCGAAAGTCTGGAGATATCTACCATTTCGGTGGGATAATTATTAGCCTAAAAAGAATAAAGGTGTTATTTCCACCCAATAAATGATGATGTCATGTAATTAGATATACATGGAAAGAATTACTATTACACTATCGTCTACAAAGCGATTATCTGTGATATCTACAAGCCATTTATTTAGAAATCTATTTCATAATAAAATCAGATTTACATGACTTACATACTATTTACATGGAAGGGGAGCGAAACAGAGCTTTTCTACATATATATCAATTTGGTATGCACATCAATATACTACACAGTGTAATGGATCAGATAATCCATGTCTGCTTCAATTTTAAGCCGATTCAAAACAAAGAACTCTATATGTCGAAGTTGTTGCAATATCAGGCAGTTGTGCAATTCGACAAACCTGTAAGAATTGATTCCAGATCGTATACACATTGTAATCGTGCGAACAAGGCAATTCGTCAACCTAAATAATGCAACATGTTGAAGCTGCAACTTCTTCATAACGCTAAATCTTGCGGTTTGAGATTGGGCTATGCAGATTTCGACAAACGAATTACTGCTGTTAACATAATCATGTTTACATAAGAAATAAAGCAGTTTTCACAAAAATCCAGAAACGTGAGATTTTTAGTTGAATTGCCGCCAAAATTGGTTTATAGTGATTTCGCTACGTAAGAAATGCTCTGCAACCAAAGTAACCGCTACACTCTCATTAGTGTTACATTGTCTATATATCGTTTGAGTGAGTCATCTCCTTGTTTTTGTTACGGTGCGGTCTCGATTTGCTATATAAAGCAATGATCCGCTGCAGTGCGTTTATTTGTTTCTCTCGTTGGTGGCAGCGAATCAAACAGAGCCGGTCGTTTTTCGGTTCTTTGTCAGGGCTGCCACAGAAGGCAGGCTTTTTTTATCGTCTCTGGTATAGATGTACGATCTTTCGTCGTTTTTTAGATTCTGCCGGTCTTCTTTGCCTCATGGGTTATTTTTTCTCTGAACGGTGGTGATGCAAGTTGTCCAATCGGGAGTGTCTTTCTTTATTCCGGCAATATCTGTCCGAAGAAAAACATGCTTCGACAAATACGCTTGCATCTTACCTCCGCGATATAAACCAATATTCTTCTTTTCTGGATATCGAGTACAACATCACGATCTGTGATGCTGGAACTGGTGAAATTGACGCATATATGAACTTTCTACGCAGACAGGGAAAATCTTCCGCAACCATAGCGCGCTGTGCTGCTTCTCTCAAATCGCTTTATGGACTGCTATATAACAGGGACTTGATTCTTCAGAATCCCGCCACGATGATAGCGGTAGAAAAAAGCGTCAAAAAGCTCCCTGAGATCCTGACCGGTAAAGAGGTCGAACTTCTGCTGGAACAGCCTGATTTACACGATATGAAGGGTTATCGGGACAAAGCCATGCTTGAGGTTCTTTATGCGACTGGAATCCGGGTCTCAGAGCTCATTGGTCTAGATCGTGGGGATGTGAACCTTTCCGCCGGCATTCTGCACTGTCATTTTGGAGGAAAGGAACGTCTGATCCCAATGTACCCGGCAGCCATCAAGGCCGTAGGGGATTATCTCAAGCTTGTACGTGGGAAACTCATTGCTTCTCCAGAGGAAACGGCCCTTTTCGTCAACATGAACGGCGAACGAATGAGTCGCCAGGGTTTTTGGAAAGTCATTAAGTTTTATCAGCAGACCGCTCGGATTCAGAAAGATATCACGCCCCACACTCTACGCCACTCTTTTGCAGCTCATCTTCTGGAAAACGGCGCAGATCTTCATTCGATTCAGGAGATGCTAGGGCATGCTGATATCTCGTCCACACAGGTCTACACACAGCTTGTAAAAAAACAACTTAAAGATGTGTACAATAAGGCCCATCCCAGAGCGTGAGTGCTTTACAACCGTAAATAGTTTGTTATAATGAAGCTGGCGGAATCTTCCGCCAGCTTTGGTATTTTTTATTGGGTAATTTTATAAGTGGGAGGCATATGCATGACTAACGAAACGATTGATCGCTTTGCCGCGCAAATCTTACGTCTGCGACGTCCGGACGGAATCGCTGACATCGTCCTGGATACCGACACATATAACGAGGTTGATGACCAGTTCGCACTTGCCTACATGATTCTGTCTCCGGACAAGCTGCGTGTCGTGGGAATCAATGCCGCGCCTTTTTTAAATCATAGATCTAAAAGCGCAGGGGATGGCGCTGAGAAAAGTTACAATGAGATCCTAAAGGTACTACGTATCATGCACAGAGAAGACCTCATCCCCCTGGTACACCGTGGTTCTAGCCGATTTCTTCCTTCAGAGAATGAACCCGTGGAATCAGATGCTGCGAGGGCACTTGTGGAGCTTTCTAAATCCTATTCCGCTGAGCATCCTCTTTATATCGCAGCTATCGGCGCCATTACCAATGTTGCATCAGCACTTTTGCTGGATCCTACAATGGCGGAACGCGTCTATCTACTCTGGCTTGGCGGCAACAGCACGGATTTTGGTCAGTCTGCAGAATACAATCTTATGCAGGATGTGGCTGCAGGGCGTGTTGTAATGCGTAGCGGCGCTCCTTTGGTTCTGGTTCCCGCCATGGGTGTTACGAGCCATCTGCTTGTAACTGAGCCGATGCTTCGAGAGGCCTTTTACGGGCGCAACGAGTTGTGCGATTTCTTCTATCAGAATACTGAGTCCTTCTGCCGAGGATGGGGAAAGGTCTTCTGGTTTAAAGTCATCTGGGATATCGCGGCGATCGGTTGGTTCATCGACGAAAAATACACTATGGACCACATCGTTCACGCTCCTATCCCACAATACGACAACCACTTCAGTGACGATCCGGAGGGAATGTTCATACGATATGTATACTATGTAGAGGAGAATCAAATCTTCGATGATCTTATAATAAAATTCCGCTCCTACGGTTCTAAGGAGGGGTGAACATGCGTTTTTCGGATCGTATCCGAAACCTGTCGGTTGCCTCCAGCACTGTTGCGCTCGCTTGGATTGGACAGGCAGGTTTTCTTATAAAAACATCTTCGGATAAGATAATCGTCATCGATCCATGTCTTACGGACTATACCTATGAGCAAAACTTGAAGACCTGTGGACTCGGCTTTAAGCGGCTTGCCCCCGCGCTTTTCGAACCAGATGAAATCAGGATAGACTGGTTCCTCGCCTCCCATGAGCATGAAGACCACATGGATATGCCCATGATGCCTGATGTGATGCAAAATCCAGGTGTACAAATCCTCTGCAACCGTCCCAGCATGGAACTGATGAGTGATGCTGGGCTTCTGGATGAACATACGACCTGTGTCTCTGTTGGGGATCAGATCGACATGGGTGACTGTAAGCTTCTTGTCACTGATTGTGATCACGGAACGGAGTGTCCAGAAGCGCTCGGATTTCTTCTGGACTTTGGGTTTACCCGGGTTTATTATTCAGGGGACACTGCGCTCTCACCGAACATTCTGCACGTTCCGTTGTCCATTAAGCCGGAAGTCTCTCTCCTGCCAATCAATGGCGAATTCGGTAACCTCGGTTCTGTGGAGGCGGCAAAATACGCTGGAATGTTGGAAAGTCGTGTTTGCATTCCGCATCATTTCTTCACCTTTGCGTTCCACGGAGGCGATCCTAGGGAAGCGATCCGTGCGTTCCCTAAGTATGCGCCGAACTGCGAGCTCGCTCTTTTAACCCCCGGGGAGATTCGTGTTTTCGGCGGAAGATGATGGGGAGGGGACAAACCGTCATGAACATAGCAAAGTACATCGATCATGCTGTATTAAAGCCCGATATGACACAAACAGAGGCCGCAGAAGAGATTCGAAAAGGTGTTTCCCTCGGTGTGTGCACTGTCTGCGTCCGTCCCTGCGATATCGATCTGGCAAAGACAATTTGTGCAGGGAGCGATACGAAGGTCATTTGCGTACTGGACTTCCCACACGGCTGTGCTGGAGCTAAGGCAAAAGCTGCTCTTGCGGCTGTATATGCTTCTCAGGGCGTCTCTGAGATAGATATGGTCTTAAATTATGGCCTTGCGCGTAGTGGCGCGTGGGAGCGCGTATACGATGAGGTGAAAGGTGTCGTGACAGCCGCTCACGCAAATGGTGTCGGAATTAAGGTCATTTTGGAAACCAGTGAGCTTACCCTGAATGAAATCAAGAAAGCCACTGAAATCTGTGCTGACGCCGGCGCAGACTTTGTGAAGACTTCCACGGGCTTTTCTTCCCACGGAGCCACGCCGGAGGCTGTGGCGGCCATGTTGGATGCGGCACAGGGCAGGATAAAAGTGAAAGCCTCCGGCGGTATCCGCACAAAAGAGCAGACCGAGCAGTATCTTGCGATGGGGGCAACGCGGCTTGGCGTTGGTTCTTCCACGACACCTGTCCTTTGCAGTGAATGATTCTTACGATATTGAAGAAGGCGCGCCAATAGGCGCGTCTTCTTCAATATCTATTTGCTCTGTCAAAGCGGAACGCTCTAGTATATTGCTTCATAAACGAGGTCTCGGATTTGAACCATAATGTCGTTGTATACGATGGGGAAGTTCAAAATGTGCTGTGCATAGAACACGCTCAGGCGGTTAGCCGGGTCGCAGGAAACATACGCTCCAGCGGCACCGTCCCATCCGAATTCTCCCATAGGTCCTGGAGAAGCAATCGGATCAGATAATGTCTTGACCCCAAGACCATATCCGTACCCGAGTTTGTTGTTCTGATTGAGTTGCTTGTGGAACATCACGTTTTGCTTGTAGTTGAGTGTGTTCGTCCGCATAAGATCTACGGACTCCGGATGCAGAAGCTGGTATCCGTTCCCGGCCATGCCTTTGTGAGCCAAGGTGTCCGCAAAGATTCGATAGTCGTCAACGGTGCTGTATAGACCGCCGCCTCCGCTTTCATAGGGCCAACGCTCGACGGGCTGTTCCTTATTGGGAACGATCTCACCGGACGAGGCGTCGTACAGACAGGAAAGGCAAGTGAGTTCCTCATTTGGAATATGGAATCCCGTGTTTTTCATCCCCAACGGATCAAACACAATCTTCCGGAGGTAGTCGCCAAACGTCATGCCTGAAACCACTTCTATGACAGCGCCTAGCACATCGTGAGAAAGGCTATAATTGAATCCGTCCCCAGGATCAAAAATGAGCGGCTTCTCAGCAAGTGCGCTCATATACGCTACAGTATCCCTACACCCCTCCGCCTTCATCTTTTTGAGTTTCGGGGTGTCGAGGCTGTACTCCAGTCCGCTGGCCATTCCGAAAAGGTGCTTAATCTTCATGGGGGTTCTTGCCTGACGAACCATTCCATTAGATAGAACCGTGAGTTTTTTATATGCGGGAAGATACTTTGCTACATCATCTTCCAGCGAGATTGCGCCATTCTCCACAAGCCGCATGGCAGCTGCGCAAGTGATCGGCTTAGAAGTGGAGTAAATCCAGTAGAGATCTGACGAGGAAACAGGCCTTTCTCTATCTGAATCGGAATAACCATCCATCATCCGGAAAATCTCCCGGTGGTCCTGCATCACAGAAAGATCCCAGGCCGGGACTCCATATTTCTGGCAGATAGTCGAGAGAAATGAGCGAAGTTTTGAAAAATCCATCTTTCGGTACCTCCCGTAGTTTTTTCCATTTTACCATCCGAATTCACTGGATGCAACTGATCCAATACAAATGCTTGAATTGAGGTATGTATTGGTGTAAAATCATAAAAACGGATGGAGGGAGATACATGATCAAAAAAGCGGAAACGCTTCCTATCAGCCTGCGGGAACACATGCGAGGCGGCGACGGAACAGTGATAATTCGGGATTTTGCGACGAAAGAAGAGTTGCTTGGTAACGCACGTCTTTTCGGTACGATTACGCTGGAGCCAGGATGCGGTATCGGTTCTCACACTCACGAAGGGGAGAGTGAACTGTTTTTTGTTCAGTCCGGCAAAGCAGTGTACAATGACAACGGTACGGAGCGAGAGGTTTCGGCGGGTGACGTGACCATCTGTGCACCAGGCGAGTGTCACGGGATCCGTAATCCTTTTGACGAGACCGCTGTTCTCACTGCTTTGATTATTATGGCCTGATTGTTGAGGATGCAAAACACGTCATGGGAACCCATTGGAAACGGAATCTGCTTCTGATTCTTTTGGCGACCGCTATTCTATCCTCCTCTGTGGGCGCTGGTGTTGTTCTTTTCCTGGAACGGCGACGCGAAGCCCGGTGGGCGTTGTTGCTGGAGGCCGCGGAAACCGTGGACCGGCGGTATGTGGGAGAGTTCGACCGCAATGAAGTGGTTGAATCATCCATTGATGGACTCGTTGCTGGGCTAGGCGACCGCTGGTCGTACTATCTCGCTGCAGACGAGGTCGCAGATTACGAGGCTGCCATGCAGAACCGTTACGTGGGCATCGGAGTCACTGTCACAAAGTCTGTGGGCGCCGGTATGCGCATTGAAGAGGTCTATGAAGGAAGTGGAGCTTCGGAAGCCGGACTCTTACCTGGCGATGAGATATGCGCGGCAGATGGAATCGATTTGCTGCCTCTCACTCTTGACGAGGCTAAAACGTATGTAGTCGGCGAGGAAGGAACAAGTGTTCTGCTCACGATACTCCACCAAAACGGCATTTCAGAGGAAATCTCCGTTGAGCGGCGCAGCGTTTTGATCAATCCCGTCTCTGGACGGATGATAGGAAACGTCGGTTACATCATCATTGATAACTTTGACGATGGGGCTGCAAAGTCTTTCCGCAAAACAGCAGACGCACTTCTGGAAGATGGCGCAGAGGCACTGCTTTTCGACGTGCGCTTTAATGGCGGCGGTTATGTCAGGGAGATGACTCAGATACTGGACTACCTCCTTCCTGAAGGGGAGATTTTTATCCACGGAGATGCTGAAGGTCATCAAGACATTACGAGCTCCGATGCAAAGTGCGTTGATGTACCCATGGCAGTTCTAGTAAATAGTGACAGTTACAGTGCCGCCGAGTACTTCGCTGCGCTGCTTCAAACGCTCGGCTGCCCGGTAATTGGGGAGCACACTGTCGGGAAGGGCTACTCCCAGCAGGCGCTGTATCTTAGCGATGGATCCGCTCTAATTCTTTCCACAAAGAAATACTTTCTCCCAGACGGTACGTCTCTTGCTGGTATCGGGATTGCGCCGGATTATCCCGTCGAACTTACTCAGGAGCAGAGGGCTCTGCTATACTATGACAGGCTTCCCGAAGAGGAGGATCTGCAACTGCAAACCGCGCTTCATGTCCTTTCAGAAACACAATTATCAGGAGGTACACAATGACGAGCAGAGAACGCGTCAAACGTGCTATCCACTTTCAGGGTCCTGACCGCATTCCCTTCAATTTTGATTCCAACCGCACGCCGGATAACGGACATCTGTACGGTGAAGACATGCTATGGACCTTTGTGAAAACAAAGCCAAGACTGCATGCAACAGACGAGTGGGGAATTCAGTACGAGTCTCTAGATGACCGCAGTTTCGGTGAACCCAAGGTATTCCCTCTGGAGGGAAGGGAGGATTTGGAAGGATATGAATTCCCAACCTTCTCCCAGGAATGGCGCTATGAGGATATGAAGCGCGCCGTCGCGGAAAACAAAGGCGAAAAGTACGTCCTTTGCTGGCTTCCATTTGGGATCTTTCAGTCAATGATTGATCTGTTTAGTTTTGAAGATTTTCTCTACAATTGCATCGCAAATCCGGAACTGATTGAGGAGGTTTGCGACCATCTCACAGATGAAGCGATCGCCATCGCTAAAATCGCTGCCAGTCTGGGCGTAGATGCCATGATGAATGGCGATGACACTGCGCTTCAGGACCGTCCAATGATGTCCATGGATACCTTCCGGAAAATCTTTGTTCCACGTTTTTCCCGGTATTATGAAGCCTGCCATAGATTCGGTCTGGATTGCATTACCCACTCCTGTGGTTATACGTACGACATTATCGAGGAACTGATCGGAGCAGGCGTTGATGTGGTGAATTTGGATCAGCAGGAGAACATGGGGATTATGCGTCTCTCCGAGCGTTATAAGGGACGGGTCTGTTTCTTCTGTCCCATGGACATTCAGCGGACGATAGAGATGTCGCGAGAACAGCTCTTTGAACGTGCACGATTGATGAAAGACGCCTTTTCAACGGAGCGCGGCGGCTTTATTGCGAAGCTTTATCCGCAGCCTAGGGCGTGCTTGATGTCTGATGAATATTTACAGAACGTTTCAGATGCGTTCAAATCGGTCGCAGAGTACTGAGCTATCGATAACAAACAGCCTTGCGGTGTTTCCCGCAAGGCTGTTTTAATCCATATATTGTTTATCTTATTTCATGAGACCGCAGACAAGGTCTGTATATGCGGTGGTGTCTTCCAGAGGGAGATCTGCCATAAGTAGCGCTTGGGCATAGAGGAGTTCGACATAAGTCTTCGCCTTTTCCTCATCATTATTAATGGCCTCAGTGAGGGCATGTAATGCTGAGTGATCAGGATTGAGCGCAAGGATCCGTCCAGCAGTACGTGCGAGCGCCGTATTTACTCTGTGGAGATACTTCTCCATTTCAAAACTCATTCCGTTATCGGAACGAATGCTCACCGGATGATGGCCCAGATTTCCACTCAGGCGAACCTCCACAACTCTGTCGCCCAGAGTGTTCTTAACAAACTCGATGATATTTTTGGAGGATTCTGTCTTTTCCTCCTTTTTCTTCTTTTCCTCGTCGCTCTCAATTTCCAGGTCCTCGGTGAGGGCATTGCGGACAGCCTTCTCGTCATAGGTCGCCAAGATCTGCATCACAAATTCGTCCACATCGTCCGTGAGCAGAAGTGTATCGTATCCCTTTTCCTTCAAAAGCTCCGTCTGTGGCATCTGCTGCAGGCGCTGACGACTTTCACCAACAGCATAATAGATATATTTCTGCTCCTCCGGCATTGACTTTCGGTATTCATCCAGAGAGACGAGTCTCTCCTCCCGGGCAGACCAGAACAGCAGAAGATCCTGCACCTTGTCCTTGTTGACTCCATATTCAGCTACAGCTCCGTACTTTAGCTGCATACCGAAAGCGCCGTAGAATTTCTCGTATTTCTCCCGCTCATTCTCCATGAGTTTCTTTAGCTCTGTCTTAACGCGCTTTTCAAGGCTGTTTCGAATGATACGCAGCTGCCGGTCATGTTGAAGCATCTCACGGGAAATGTTAAGGGAGAGATCCTGAGAATCCACAACTCCCTTTATGAACCTGAAGTGTTCCGGGAGAAGATCCTCACATTTGTCCATGATCATGACGCCCGAAGAATAAAGCTGTAATCCCGCTTTGTAGTCTTTCGTATAGTAGTCCATGGGAGCCTTTGAGGGGACAAAAAGCAGTGCCTTATAGGAAACGGTGCCCTCCGCACTCACAGTAATGGTTGCTGTCGGTTCCTCATAGTCGAAGAACTTTTCCCGGTAGAAAGCATTGAGTTCCTCTTCGGTTACGTCATTCTTGTTCCGTTGCCACAGAGGAATGCGGGAGTTGAGTATTTCGTTTTCTGTATAGGTCTCCATCTCCGGAGCATTTTTGTCGTCTTTTGCTTCTTCAGGCTTTTCCACTGGGCGGCGCTTTTCCACATCCATGCAGATAGGGTAGCGTATATAGTCGGAATACTTCCGTACCAATGAACGAATCTCATACTCCTCCAGGAACCTGGAATACCGTTCGTCCTCCGTGTCCTCTTTGAGCTTCAGGATAACATCGGTTCCGGCAGACTCCCTCTCGCAATCAGCTATAGTGTACCCATCCGTTCCGGAGGACTGCCACATACAGGCTGAGTCTTCGCCGAATTTCCTGGAAATGACCGTTACATGATCTGCCACCATAAACGCGGAATAGAATCCCACGCCAAACTGACCGATGATATCTATATCTTCTGCGTCCTTGAGATCGTTCTTAAACTGCAGAGAACCACTTTTTGCAATTGTTCCAAGGTTCAGTTCCACTTCGTCCTTGCTCATACCTATGCCGTTGTCGGAAACAGTGAGGAGACGATATTTTTTGTCGACCTTTATATCAATACGGAAATCGTCGCGGTTCATGCCGACGGAATCGTCTGTCAGTGACAAATATGCCAGCTTGTCGATTGCATCGCTGGCGTTGGAGATGATCTCCCGGAGAAAAATCTCCTTGTGCGTGTAGATGGAATTGATCATCAGATCCAAAAGCCGTTTGGACTCTGCTTTAAATTGCTTCTTTGCCATATGTGTACGCATCTCCTGAATAGTATTGGCACTCTCGCCTTATGAGTGCTAACATTATTATAGCGCAGGATTGAGAGATTGCAACCCTCAAAAGAGAAAAAATACTTGAAACTTTTGTCCAGGTCGATATACTGAAAAGCAGAAAGAAGGGGATAACATGATGTTACTCAATGTACTGCGGGAAAAACCGCTTTTATACGACGGCTCAAAAGGAGTCGTGCTTCAGTCAATGGGACTTACAAGCGGGGAGCTTGGAGAGATGTGGAACATCGCTCGACCTGAAAAGGTCTGCGAAGTCTACCAGCGATACCGGGCAGCAGGATCTGACGTGTTGCAGACAAATACTTTTTCCGCAAACAGATCTGCGTTGCGAGCCCATGGCATGGAATCCCAGCTGGAAGCAGTGAATACAGCAGGAGTCCGTCTGGCACGCGATGCTGCAGATGGCGCTTTTGTTGCCGCCTCAGCAGGTCCAACCGGAAGAATGTCGGCCCCTTTCGGTGATCTCACGTTCCGGGAAGCCTACGAGATATTTGCCGAACAGGCACGAATTCTGGAAGACGCTGGTGCGGACGCAATCCATTTTGAGACATTCATGGATCTTTCAGAGATCCGTGCAGCGATCCTTGCAGCGAAGGAGAATACCCATCTGCCTGTGATTGCCTCCATGGCGCTGGAGGCATCAGGCAAGACACTCATGGGCGTTGATGCTGATGTTTGTGCAAAAACAATGGAGGTTGCCGGTGCGGATGTGATTGGAGTGAACTGCTCCTGCGGGCCTCAGTCGCTTCTTGTTCCAGTTGAAGAGATGGCAGCATTCGTCTCTGTTCCAGTGATTGCGAAACCAAACGCGGGTCTTCCAGAGACGGTGGACGGCGTCTCTGTCTACCGTCAGACTCCGGAGGAATTTGCCACGCAAGCTGCAGAGTTCCTGTCGGCCGGTGTACACCTCCTGGGCGGCTGTTGTGGTACTACGCCGGAATTCATCGCCGCGCTTCGTCCCTTGATGAATCGTCCTGAAAAACGCCCGGCGAAACGGCAGGGGATATTCCTTTGCGCTGCCTCGGGAATCCTTGATGTGTCAGAGCCGTACTATCCTGAGACCATAGACGCTTCCGGAGATCCAGACGACTTCCTTGAAGACGCACAGGATGCCGGGGAAGACGTGCTAGTGCTTGACTTCGGAGGAGGTGTCTCCTATGATGTGGAGGCTATGACTGCTGAGCTATGTTCCGTTGTTCGAACTCCCATTGCCGTTAAGGGTGATCTAAATGCATGTCTTTCTTTCTTGCGCTGCTATCCAGGCGTAGCAGGCGTGATCCCCGATAATCAGAACACCGCCTTGCTGGAACGATATGGCGTGATTCTTCAGAAATGAACGGTTCGGGAGCCGATCTCGTGGATCGGCTCCCTCGTTATTACTATTTAAAACAAAACTCTTGTCTGATAGAATCAGAAATACGACATCAGGAGATGGGATGCACGAAACTAATCTCAGAGGATCCCTACGGTCTTCAGCATGGATTACCTTTCAAGGAGAGGAGTTGTTACCGTGAAATGGTATGAACACAGCTTTCGCCGGTGCCTTCTAGACATGCACATCCCGGACTGGGACGATGCGTTTCTCTCCAGGTTCGACCCAGACCAGTATGTGGAGGCAGTGCTCCGGTCAGGCGCAGACGCCGCTTATTTTTATGCTTCCTCCTGCGTGGGACTCGCTAATTTCCCATCGAAAACGATCCCGCAACACAGGGGCCTTCGGGCCTCCGATGCGGTCGGTGAGGTTATTCGCCGTCTTCATAACTCTGGAATCCGTTCAGTCATATATGTAAACGTATGGTCGAAAGTTGCTTATGACCGACATCCTGACTGGAGATGCCTCGATCCGCTGGGCAGGGGGACAGGCGATTATCTTTGGGGGATGCCGGGGAGATTTGGCGTCTGCTGTCTCAACTCTCCATATGCCGACGTTTTCCTCACCCTCACTGAGGAACTGGCAAGCCACTACGATTTTGATGGTTTCTGGGTAGATATGATCCTCTGGCGGATGGCCTGCTGCTGTCCCCACTGCAGGGCCCGCTTTCTCCAGGAGACAGGACAGGAGATTCCGGAATATGTGGATTGGCGTGACCCCGTGTGGAGATCGTATCTTCGCCATCGGGAGATCTGGGTGGAGGAATTCTTCTCCAAAATCATCAGTATCGTAAAGCGGTACCGCCCGGAGGCATCCGTCCTCTGCAATTCTGGTTATTACGGCAGTTGGGTCATCGGCGAGAGTCTGTCGTTCTATCGGCTGGGAGAATTCCTTGGAGGTGATTTTAGTGCGGACCGCATTACGCACTCCTTCCAGTGCAAGCTTCTAAACAGTCTCTCTGCCCATCGTCCTGTTGAGTTCCTTGCACCAGTCATGGATCCCTCACTTGAAGAGCATTCTATCATCAAATCGCCAGAGCATCTATTGACGCTCCTTTTTTCCACGATTGCGAACAACGGACGCTTCGGCTTCATCGATGCCATTGATCCGAAAGGAACACTAAATCTACGGGTATATGATCGAATGCGGGAGGTCTTTGCGGAGGCACGACCATACGAAAGATTTCTCCGCCCCGAAACACGGTTAATATATGACGTGGGACTCTACACGGATCCCGCCTGTCTCATGAGCCCCGCGGAAAACGGCAAGCGCTTGGAAGATGCAGGAAACGGGACTTCACCTCATGCCGCAGCCACGCTTGCGGCCGCCGGAGTCCTGATGAATCTTCACGTTCCGTACTGCGTCCTCACCCCCTTTGACTTGGATACGCTCTCTGGAACTGACACCATTGTCATCTGCGATCTTTTATGTGTGTCAGAAGAAACGGGAAAGGCGTTACGGCGTTTTGTCCGGGAGGGCGGTTCGCTCTACGTCTCCGGAGCTACGGGGCGCTATGACGCTGACGGACGGGAAGTACCCTGCGGGTCCTTACAGGACCTTATCGGAGTTATCTTTTGCGGTGAAGAGAATAGTCCCGTGACATATCTCTGTCCAACGGAGAAGGGAAGCACTCTGTTCCCCGGATACGATGAAGCACACCCCCTCACCCTTAGGGCATCTCAAATGCGCCTTAAGGCAATGCCAGACACGAAAGTCCTTGCTACACTTTCACTTCCTTGGACGGATCCAACAGACACATCCCGCTTCGCTTCAGCAATCAGCAATCCACCCGGTCCGATTCGTTTTTCTCCTGCAATCACGTATCGTGAGTATGGAAAAGGGAGAGTGGTCTATGCCGCGGGCCCTCTGGAAGCAGGTTCCACGGCGGATCATGAAGCGGCGCTCCTTCGTATATTGAGATTACTTCTCCGAAGGCCGTTCTCCATCGAGACAGATGCACCTGCCTGTGTGGAAATCAACTCATACGAGGAGCCGGAGGATCACCGTATTATTTTGAATCTGGTAAACGATCAGGAACATTATCCTTCGGTACCCATATTCAACATTATGCTTCAGCTCCGCTTTTTGCAGCCCGTCCGGCGTGTCCTGGCCCTTCCGGAAGAGATAGAGGTTCCGATTTCCCATAGAGATGACTGTATTGAATTCTGTGTCGATCGTCTTGATATCTTCCGGATGTATTCTGTCGAATACGGAGATTAGTGCATATCGCTCACAGCGCGGTTTCTCGGCTTGACGCAGAGACAGTATCAAGGTACAATAATAAAAAAACAAGAAAGGCAGGCGGCTGGACTTGCGAATCCTTGTAGGGGCGGCAGTGCTGCCTGCGCTGCTCCTTTTGTGGCTCGTTTACCGTATGGACAAAATTGAAAAGGAACCTCTTGGCCTTTTGGCTAAGCTCTTTTTCTTGGGTATTCTTTCCGTAATCCCGGCTATTATCTTGGAAAAGATCGTAGGAGCAATCCTGAACACCTTTCATGGCGGCGACGGGATGCGTGCGTTCTTGGATGCATTTTTCTGTGTTGCTCTTGTAGAGGAACTCTGCAAGTACCTTGCGCTTCGCATTGGATCATGGCGTTCGCCTCACTTTGACCATCGTTTCGATGGACTTTTGTATTCTGTCTTCGTCGCCATGGGCTTTGCAGCTGTGGAGAATCTCCTTTACATACTGCGCATCGGTCTCTCCGTGGCACCAGTAAGGGCGATTTTTTCCGTCCCTGGTCATCTGGCATTTGGGGTGGCCATGGGCATACAGTATACGAATGAAAAAACAGCCGTTCTCGCAGGAGACAGGCAGAAATCCGGCACGAGCCGGCTTCTTGCCGTGCTGCTGCCCCTTCTGCTCCACGGGTTCTTTGACTTTTGTCTGATGAGCGGCTCCTGGCTGTTGAGCGTCGTGTTCTTCCTCTTTGCAGTTGCATTGGACGTGTATTCCTTTTTCAGCGTTCGACGCATGTCACGCTCTGATACACCGAACAGCGCAGGCTTTCGCGGCGTCTTGTGACAAATCTTTCGAAGTTTTATATAAGAAACTGAGGTTGAAACGATGAAAGAGAAACTGATTCACGATTTCCAGGATATTTTCGGAGTCGGCGGTGAGATTCGCGCCTTCTTTGCACCCGGCAGAGTGAACCTGATCGGCGAACATACGGATTACAACGGCGGACATGTCTTCCCATGTGCACTGACCATCGGCACCTATGCCGTGGCTCGCAGAAGGGGAGACCGGGTCTGCCGTTTCTACTCGGAAAACTTCCCGGATCTGGGCGTGCTGAACGCCCCCCTGGATGGTCTCAGTAAAAATCCCGACTTGGATTGGGCGAACTACCCTCTGGGGGTCGTCTGGTCCTTCGGAGAAAAAGGGCTGCCCATTGAATCGGGCTTCGATCTGCTGCTATTTGGAAACATTCCCAACGCTTCCGGGCTCTCCTCGTCTGCTTCGGTTGAGATTGTCACGGGTGTCATGCTGCGATCTCTTTTCGGCATAGATGTGACGAATACTGAACTGGCTCTTCTGGGACAGTATGCAGAGAACCGATTCGTGGGGATGAACTGCGGTATCATGGATCAGTTCGTCATCGCGAACGGCAAGGAGGACTGTGCCGTTTTCCTGGATACTTCAACCTTAAAATTCGAGTACGCTCCCGTAGTGCTGTCCACGCAGAAAATTGTCATAGTGAACACTAACAAACGTCGCGGGCTCAAGGATTCCAAATACAACGAGCGAAGGGCGGAATGCGAGGGAGCTTTGCGGGACCTGCAGACAAAGCTTCCCATCCGGAATCTCTGTGATCTTTCGCGCGAGGAATTTGACGCAAACGCTTATCTCATCTCCAGTGAGGTCCGCAAAAAACGTGCACGGCATGC
>JAEEGL011720922.1_pt1 | contig 31965 bp, 23 predicted proteins | sample 9134231 | NCBI WGS metagenome assembly JAEEGL01 (sample SAMN16246548, study PRJNA631951) | gut metagenome | biome: gut microbiome; feature: rumen; material: fiber-attached | host: Bos | place: Iran: Karaj | collected 2018-10 | reverse complement strand
CATGGTGATGAACTAGACAATACAGATTCCGCTACTACCGGTACTGAATACACTCTTACTTTTGGTGCTAAAGTGAACGATACTACTCCAGTTGGAGTATATAGCAATTCTTATATGCTGACTGCAGTGGCGAATGATACTGCCTATAGTATTACTTATGATAAGAATACCGAAGAGACCGTCTCTAACTTCCCCACTAGTACAGAAACTACTCTTTCGGGTACAAACGTTATTCTTTCCAGTAAAGTTCCTACTAGAACTGGTTATCGATTCCTAGGTTGGGATGAAGATAATGAAGCAACTGAACCTACTTATACTACAGGCGATACTTTTGCTCTTGATCCCGAACTAGGCTTAGAAGGTAACACATATACTCTTTATGCTATCTGGGGCTGCGGCAATGGCTACATTTGTTATGACGACAATGGAGCTGATGATATAAATGGTGGTAAGGGAACTATGAGCCCATCCTCCCTCCAATCTAGTGCTTACTCGGCCGGAGCTTCTGCTACTCTTGTTGCTCCTAACTATTCCAAAGCCGGCTATGGCTTCGTTGGTTGGAGCGAGACTCCAATTGATCCAGAAGCAGAAAATGTCAAAAGCCTAATTTCTAATCAAGTTCAAGCAAATCCTAAAACAATTTATGGCCCCAATGAGACCATCACTATGCCAAATCCTCAAGGGCCTAAACAACTCTATGCCGTCTGGCTCAAAGCAGAAACTAAGAACAACCAACCAGTCTATCTTCAAGGATGGATAGGTTGTTCTGAACTGCAAAACACAGGCGATGTTACAGCTTTAACAGATAACCGTGATGGAAATGTCTATACCATAGCCAAGCTTGCTGATGGCAACTGTTGGCAAATAGAAAACCTACGTCTCGACCTCAGCGATTCTAACGTCAACATCACGAACGCCAACACCAACCGCCCGACAGCTAACTTCAAGACTGAAGCCACCGCTATGCACGACAGCTTATCTACTTGGGATACCTGTACCGATTATCTTTCCACCTCCTGTATCGATCACATTTCTTTCTTAACGAGCGATCTCGACCGCACCAACGCTGCTAGTTATAATACCAGCAACCAAACTTCCCAATGGCACAACTATGGTGCTCACTACAACTGGTATACCGCTACCGCCGGTAATGGTACCTATAGTATGTCTAACAGTACTACTTCAGGCGATCTCTGCCCTTCCGGTTGGCACATACCATATGGTAGCAATGGAACTGGAGACAAAGGCGGGGATACCAGCGGCGGTTTCTACTATCTAAGTCACAAGCTAAACAATAATTCTAGTGTGACTGATAGTACTGCCAGTAAAAAACTCCGCTCCTACCCCAACAACTTCGTTTACTCTGGACTCTACCTTGGTTCTAGCGCGGAAAATCGCGGCACGAGCGGCCTCTACTGGTCGTCTACTACGGCCAGGTACGAAGCTTACGGTCTCGTCGTCGTCTATGGCAGCGTCGCCCCTGACGCCCTTAACAACGCCACCTTCAAGAACCGCGGGCTAGTCGTTCGCTGCATTGTTGCGAGCACTGTAGAAACCTTCACGCTAACCTACGACGCCAATGGCGGCGATACGAGTTCAGTTCCTCTACAACAAACCAGTGATACTCTTGCTAACGGCATCTATACCTTCACCCTAAGTTCTACTATCCCTACTCGCACAGGCTATACCTTTGCTGGCTGGACAGACAAATCTGGGACCGAGATATCTGCTTCTGAAGTCGCTACCGGAACCGCTAGCTATATCTCTACGAATGCTTCTGCTACGCTTTACGCAATATGGGGGTGTGAAGCCAATGCTATTTGTTACCACGGCAATGGTGATGACGGAACTGGCAGTATGGAGAAGCAAACGACTAACCTATCAGAGCTTATCGCTAGCAATTTTAGTCGCGCTGATTATGGTTTTGCTGGTTGGAGCGCCGATCCTGAGGCCGACCCGAATGATTCGGCTGGCGTTATTTATGGGCCTAACGCAACGATCGATAGCAGTCTTAGCGCTAATGGACTTGATCTCTATGCAATCTGGGTCCCTGTCGAAAAAGACGCTAACGGCACTGAACTTACGTTCCAAACCACGAACCTTCTCACTACTACTCTTGCTGATGGATCTAGCACACTAAGTAGCAAATCTACAGGCTACGTTACTGCTCTCAGAGACAATCGTGATGATGATGTCTACGCTGTAGCCAAACTCGCTGATGGCAAGTATTGGATGATAGAAAATCTGAGGTTTGATCCAGCAGGAAAGACTCTAGACAATACAAACACCAACGACCCGACTACCACCTTTTCATCTACCGTCTCTAGTCTTAGCAGCTCTAGTTTCGCCACTTGCCAAGACTACTCGTCATCCGCTTGTTATGACCAATTCTCTCTTGGCCTTGGTAATCTTACTGGTACCACATCTGACCCGAGTGCGAACAATCAAACTGCTCGTTGGTATTCCTATGGCGGTATGTATAACTGGTATACTGCCACTGCTGGTAATGGCGTATATGGTACTACATCCGATGTTGCTTTAATTGGCGATATCTGTCCATCTGGGTGGCGCCTTCCGACTGGAGGGCACGATTCCTCTGAATTTGCTGCGCTCGATATTAATATGGGCGGTAATGGGTCTTATGATTATTTTACTGAGAATGTATCTCAGCGTTGGAGAGCATACCCTAATAATTTCATCTATTCCGGGGTATACTACAGCGATTCTAGCCCGTCGGCTACTGGCCGCAATACTTATGGCGAGTATTGGTCATCTACTGGTGCCAGCAGCGTCTTTGGGCCTAAACGCTTTTACTTTAGTCGTGATGTTATCGACCTAGGCAAGGACGACATTTCTAGTGGAGGGTATTCAGTTCGTTGTATCGTAGATCCAAATGACGTTAATGGCATTAGTTCTATGCAAGATTTTGATGATCTATCAAGCGAAGAAAGAGAAACAATTGTTGCGTCTATAGTACAGTCTAAACAATACCAAATAATCGACGAACGAGATGATAAAGCTTATGCCATTGCCAAACTTGCAGATGGGAACATTTGGATGACGCAGAACTTAAGATTGGATTTGTCCTCAGCATCAATCACGAAAGAGAATACCAATAATCCAACGGATAACTTTATAGGAGAAGCATCAATATCCTCCCCTACATACTCATCATGGTGCACGGCGATGAGCTCCAGCTGTTTTGAACGAGTGCTTTATTATCACGATGGCTACGGTTTGGCATTTTATAACTGGTACACCGCTACCGCCGGACACGGGCTTTATGACACTGCGAACGGAGATGTGGTAGGAGATCTATGTCCTGCTGGTTGGCATTTGCCTAACAATAGCCAATTCTCTAGCTTGGCTAATGCAACAGGCAATGATATGTCAACAATAATGGCATCGCCAAATAATTTTGTAAAGGATGGCATATATGCAGCCTACCGTTACGATTCAGTCATATCTCAAGGAGAGTATGGTGAATATTGGTCGTCTACGGCTCAAAGCACAGACGAAGCACATGCGCTAGTTTTAAGTGGGGACCTGTATCCAACTAGCTATGATTTTAAGGGCGATGGCGCTTCAGTACGATGTATGCTAACAATGTAAAAAGCTTAATGTCGACTTGACAAACTGAAATGTTTCTGATTATACAGGAGTATATAGGTCAAAATAAAAACTAAAAAGAAAAATGTCTCTACACATAACAAAAACCAAGGAAGGGGGTCGCAATGGCTGCAACCACTAATTTTATTATTACTATTAACGGAAACGAATCAGAGGGGAACGACAACTCGAATAGTGAAACAAATGTTGTCGTCCCGGATACCGGAAGATTCACCAATCCCGGCGCCAATATGACTGCCACAAACATCGTGATGCCAACAGCAATCATTTTTATGGCCGTTACAATCATTGCGGCATTTATTGCAACTATTAAGCGGAAGAAAACCGTTTTCGGGATAAAATCTTCTAGAAAAGACATGATCGGCTTCTTGTCGCTATTAATCGCCATAGTTGTTTCTGGCAGTGCTTTACTTGCATCAGTTTTGGGGAACTTCAATGCCAACGCGACTACCATCTCCGAAGAAGGCATCGAGGTTGAGTCGTTGGGGAACGTCGCACTTTCTCTCGGGCAAGGCGAATCCGGTTCCGTATGCGACGAAATAACTATCCCGGAAGCTACCGAAGGTGGTTTTGTGCTGAGAATGAACACAGAGGGTGGATTAGTTAACGGAGAAGGCGAAGCCTTTGATGGCCCGTGGAATTACAAAATTGAAACGCCAGAAGCATACAAGAGCGTGCAAGATTGGCAAACCGTCCCAAAGGGAGAAGTAGAATTATACTCAGTAGAAGGTTACACCGATTCTGATTATTCCATTAAAATTTGTTTCGAAATCGATGCCACCGAAAGCGAACAGGTTGGCGTCTTTACTGCTACTGCTTCTTATACGGCCGATGCCTATTTGTCAACGTTCTCTATGCAAAACGTCAGCGAATGGGGAGATGATATTGAGATAGGTGATACTGTCGAAGTCATTGACGAGCGCGACGGAGAGGTTTATACTGTCGCTCGCCTTGCTGATGGAAAACTTTGGATGACTAGAAACCTTCGTCTTGATCCTGGAACCGCTTATATTACAGCGGAAAATACTAATAATCCAAGTGAGGCTTTTCTAAATGAAATTACAAACGCAACATCATCCGATGTTTGGTGGACAAGCGCCACTTCGGAAGCTACGGATGGAGTGCTATACAATACGTCCAACCTTGGAGATATGACAATCGGAGAAGATGGAAATACTTATGATGAATATGGCGTATATTATAACTTCTACACCGCTTCGGCCGGCTACGGTGGCAGTACACTCACGGAAAATGGTATCAATGTACCTGGTGACATATGTCCTTCTGGATGGCATTTGCCAAGGGGCCATGCCTATCTAACAGAAGAAAACAGTGAATATGCGGCTCTCTCTATTGCTCTTGGCGGATACAAAGATAAAAACGGCATTTCTCAGGACATGAATTCCGAAACTACCCCAACGGGAATTGCCATGGTAGAAACACTCATGAGCGAGCCGAATAATTTCGTGAAATCAGGTTCGTATGCTCAAAGTGGCACCAACATGAGAGGTGACAAAATGGCGTATTGGACTGCAACTAACTACGGAGAACAGAATGCTGGAGTAATGTTCTATTTGGGCGGAAGTCTCGATATGGACAATCGTAGCAGCGGAAAAGGCTATGGCAGTACTATTCGTTGTATTGCCGAACCGACGAATGTCTAAGAATAAAAATTCTCTCCCGCAAGGGAGAGATTTTTTATGATATAATATCGCCAATGCAACTCGTAATTGAAAAATTAATTCCTGGCGGGCAGGGAATCGGCACCATGGAAGATGGCAGGAAAGTCTTTCTCTGGAATGCCTTACCAGGTGAAACCGTCATTGATTTTGAGGTTACCAAACAGAAATCGCGTTATTTAGAGGGAATCGCAACGAGAATTAAACAGCCTTCCGAGCATCGTGTCGAGCCTAAAGATGCTTGCTATCTTTCTACTTCTCCTTGGCAAATACTTGATTTTGAATACGAACTCTCAGAAAAACGCGCACTTGTTGCCGAATCATTGCATCAAGAGCACGTCGTCATTCCAGAAGGTGTTGAAATTGAATTAACCAGAACAGACGGTAAGGAATGGTTTTATCGCAACAAGATGGAGTATGCTCTCTTTTGGGATCACGACTCTGAAAAAATCGAATTAGCATTTCATAATCGCGGTTCACACGGTAAGCTTCCTATCGTCAAAAGCTCAATTGAACGACCAGAAATCTTTAAAAAAGCACAAGAAATCGTAGACGAACTTAATAAGAACCATGACGAAGCTCGTCGTTATCAATCACTGCTATTGCGCGCCAATCAATCCGGCGAGGTTTCCGGTGGCCTATTTGAAAACCATAAACCTCACCCAACGTTTAAAAACCTTACCGACATAATTCTAGGCAGAGAATATTCTTATTCGCCCAACGGTTTCTTCCAAATCAATCTTCCAGTTTACGAACTCGCACTTCGAGAAATCGCAGAATCCGTCAAAACGGGCAAAGTTCTAGATCTATACTCTGGTGTTGGCACGATTGGTCTTTCTGTTGCACGCGACAGAGATCTTACGCTCGTAGAAAGCGACACTTCCGCTTATCGCGAACTTGTCGAAAACTGCAAGGAGACAAATGCTCATCCTGTGCTTGCCAAAAGCGAAGAAGCATTAGAGTATATTGCGCCAGAATTAACAGTTATACTCGACCCGCCTCGCGCTGGTTGCGACAAAAAGCTTATTGGAAAACTCTTGGAACAAACTCCAGAGAAGCTAATTTATCTGTCTTGCAACCCATCAACACAAGCACGCGACGTTAAGTTACTAGAAGATAAATATCGCATAGAACGCATAATTCCGTTCAACTTCTTCCCAAAGACTCCCCATATTGAGAACCTAATTATCATGTCGCGCATGAATTAGCTAGAACAAGTCGCTAGACGCGTAGCACAACAGCTGTTCTGTCGTCGATCTTTTTTGCTTGGTTTACCATCGCACGAGCGGCATCAGCGGCAGTCTCAGCGCCACCAACTATTTTGCCTATTTCTTCTATCGGAATAGCCTGTTCGTCAGTATCGCCCGTTACTCCGTCAGAGCAAAACAACAAGGAGTCATTTCTATTCAGCTGTATAATTCCTGCCTGGTTGCATACGGCTCCCGCTTTACCCAACCCGTTCGTAATTATATTTCCAACACCCTCATCTTCGGTAATTTGCCGGATTGCACCTTTTCTTACTTGGTAAATTCGCGCATCTCCCATTGAAGCCCAAAGCAACTGTTTATATCCCTTTTTATTCTCCATGATGCGACCCACCACGGCAGTTGCCATGCCGGCATCGGGATTATTTGTAACTCTTTCGTTTAAGGTCAACATAATCCTCCGCATATCATCAGGTGTTTCAGGCAATTTATCGTCGGTCTGTTCTGACAATGCCATGCAGGCTGTAAGTGAAGCCTCGGCTCCGCCCGGTCTTCCATGTGCATTCTTTACGCCGCCGGCACCATCAAAAACGGCATAAATTCCTTTATTCGGCGCTTCGAATGGTCGATCCTCATTTATCCGGTCTGGCGCATTAATAAAGCGACCTTTATTAATTACAGCAATACCACAATCTCTCACCAATGCTTCGTGTTCGGTCTCTCTTTCTCCTCCAAAGGTATGCCTGATAAACTCACCAACTTTTCCGCCATTTTTCTGGTTTTGTTCACGTGGGATTCGGCCCGTTTCCCCGTGTAGCCTCTCCATTCTTCTATGCCTTTTTGACTCTGGTTCATCGGCTTCGGGCTTAACACCGTGAAAGCGTTCCATCCTCGTCATGCGTCGAGGCCTAGGCGTACTGTTTACGGTATTTTGCTCCACTGGTCTTCTTGAGTTTTCCATATGTCCTCATTATAGCATAAGGCGAGATGTGCTATAATCTCTCTATATGGCCATTGAACGAAGCACTAAACGAGTCGTCGATATTAAGACTCACGACGAAGATCCCGAGGAGCAGGTCCTCGAAAAATCTTTGCGCCCAACGACTTTTGCTGAGTATATCGGTCAGGAGCGTCTCAAAACCAACTTGAAACTCGCTATCGATGCTGTTAAGAAACGCGACGACGGTTCCACGCTTGATCATGTTCTACTCTATGGCCCACCAGGCCTTGGTAAGACTACTATGGCTAATGTTATTGCACACGAGCTTGGCGCTAACCTTCGTATTACTTCCGGCCCCGCGATTGAACGTGCCGGCGATCTCGCTAGCATTCTCACTAATCTTCAAGACGGCGATGTGTTGTTCATTGACGAAATTCATCGTCTCCGTCGCGTAGTCGAAGAAATCTTGTACTCCGCCATGGAGGACTACAAACTCGATATTGTCATCGGTAAAGGTCCAGCCGCTCGCTCTGTTCGCCTTGATCTTCCGCATTTTACTGTAATCGGCGCCACTACTCGTACTGGTGCCTTAGCTGGGCCACTCCGCGATCGTTTTGGCATTATTCATCGTCTCGAATATTACAACGAAGACGAGATTGCGCAAATTATCTCACGCACCGCTGAGATTCTTGGTAAACGTATTTCCCCAGATGCCACCAAACTTCTTGCGACACGTTGTCGCCTGACTCCGCGCATCGCTAACCGTCTTGTAAAACGTGTTCGTGACTATGCGGATGTTAATGGTGACGGAATTATTGATCAAAAACTGACCAAATCCGCTCTCGATATGATGGAAATCGACGAATATGGTCTTGATCCAGCAGATCGCAACATGTTGGAGCTCATGATAGAAAACTATGGCGATAGGCCAGTTGGCCTCACTACCATCGCTGCTCTAACCGGCGATGAGGCCACTACTATTGAAGAATATTACGAACCGTATCTCCTACAATTAGGATTCTTAGAACGTACGCCAAAAGGTCGCGTTGTCACGCCGAAGGCGCGTGAGCATCTCAAGAGATCTCAGCAAAAATAGCCTAAATATGTTATAATATACGATATGAATTCTGAGAAAATCCGCAATTTCTGCATCATTGCGCATATTGATCACGGCAAATCAACTTTGGCTGATCGCATGATGGAAATCACTGGTACTGTCTCAAAGAGGGAAATGAAGGCCCAACTGCTTGATTCTATGGAACTCGAGCGCGAAAAGGGTATCACGATTAAGCTTACCCCGGTTCAAATGCACTATAAAGGCTACGAGCTGAACCTTATTGACACCCCAGGCCATGTGGATTTTTCTTACGAAGTTTCCCGCTCGCTTCAAGCCGTGGAAACCGCAATTTTAGTAGTTGATGCTACTCAAGGTATTCAGGCGCAGACCTTAGCAAATGTTTATCTTGCGCTCGAACAGGATCTTTTCATTATCCCAGTCATTAATAAAATTGATCTTCCCGCTGCCGACGTCGACAAAGTCAAAAAAGAAATTATTAACCTACTTGGTTGCAAAGAAGAAGAAATCATCGGCGTTTCCGCCAAAACTGGTTTGAATGTCGAACAAGTTCTGGATGCGATTGTTGACCGTGCTCCTGCGCCTTCGCGTTCGGTTGCTCGTCCAAATACGCAAGCCCCAGCAGTCGGAAATACAACAAGCAACCTTCGAGCATTAATTTTCGATTCGTATTTTGACGACTATCGCGGTGTTGTGCTTTACGTACGCATTTTTGATGGTAGTCTAAATAAAAATGACAACATTCGTATGATGGCGGCTGAAACAAATGGTATCGCGCTAGAAATTGGCACATTAACGCCTGAGATGAGGCCAAAACAAACGCTTGAAGACGGTGAAATCGGCTACATAGTTACAAATTTAAAAACAACACGCGAAGCTAAAGTTGGCGATACGGTTACGCTACAGAAATCTCCAGCCACCACTCCACTTCCTGGCTACAAAAATGTGCTTCCTTTCGTTTATGCTGGATTTTTCCCAGTTTCAAACGAAGATTACAAAGATCTAAAAGAAGCCCTAGAAAAACTCTCCCTTTCTGATTCTGCCCTCCAATTTGAGCCTGAAAACTCGCCGATTTTAGGCTTTGGCCTTCGTATCGGTTTCTTAGGGCTTCTGCATATGGATATCATTCGCGAGCGCCTAGAACGCGAGTTTAATCTTGATCTTGTTGTTACTAATCCATCCACCAATTACCAAGTCATCATGAATAACGGCGAAGAAATAGAAATCAAATCGGCCGCCAATCTTCCTGATGTCTCTGAAGTAAAAGAAATCCGCGAACCGTGGGTTAAAGGCGAGATTATTCTACCAAAGCCAATGATTGGCGCTGTTTTGAACCTTATCGTTGAAAAACGCGGGCTACAAAAGAACTTGAGCTATATTGAAGATCGCGCAGTTATTGACTTTGAAGCGCCAATGGCCAACCTTCTCACAGATTTTTATGATCAATTAAAGAGTATTACGTCAGGTTACGCATCGTTTAACTATGAGCTCGCCGATTATCGCGCCGAGGATCTTGTCCGTGTTGATTTCCTGATTGCCGGTTCAAAGAATGATGCGCTTTCAGTTATGTGCCACCGTTCCGAAGCGGACGCAATCGGTCGCGATGTAACAAAAAAACTGAAGGGCATTATTCCGCGTCAGAACTTCGAAGTGGCACTTCAGGCGGCGATTGGCGGTCGCATTATTGCGCGCGAGACAATCGGCGCATACCGAAAAGATGTTACCGTCAAAATTCACACCGGCGACCGCGACCGCAAAGCTAAGCTTCTCGAAAAACAAAAACGTGGCAAAGCTCGCATGAAACGATTCGGCAAAATTGACATCCCGTCCGATGCGTTTACGGTGATGCTCAAGAGAAACTAAGTATTAGGATGAGCTAATGCATACGCGTAGAGTTTGTCGATAAGATCGGCGAACACGGCATCTTTTGCGGTGTCGCCATTAACTTCAATCAACAACCCTGTCATTCGATAGCGCAACAAAACGGGCGCCGTCTTTTTTCTAAATTCATCAAGCCGATGTTGGAAGACTTCCGGCTTTTCGTCATCGTATCTCGTTCCCCGGTCTTTAAGTGCTGCCACGGATTTCCATCTCTCAATTACATCAGCTTCTGAAATATTGAGAATGATCGCTGCCTTTATTGGATGACCAGATTTTTGAGCACGATCAAACACTGCATCTTCTTCACCAGATACGCGTCCAATCGAGGAAAGGATCAAAGGGAACGCCTTCAACTCCGACTTGTCAAAGTAGGGTAAAACCCAATCATAAAATATCCTAGTATCAAGCATATCGCCATTGTCGGTAAGATGTTGATTGGTCATAGCTTCTGTTGCGCGGATAATCAAACCAGAGGACAAAAATTTTCCTCCAATAGCCTCAGCTAACCTGACGCCAACTGTATCTTTCCCAGACATCGGTAAACCAAAAATATTAATACTTCCAGTCCCAACCCATTCCTTGATTGCCTGTATCTTTTGCCCGTAATTCAATTCCATAATTCTATCATAGCACAAAAATTACCGGAAATAACTACCGATTTTTAGCACTCTTGACCATTGGCTGCTAATTATATATAATTGAAACATGAATTTAACTGAACGTCAGAAAGAAATTCTCTTTGCAATCATCGAACAATATGCTGAAGTCGCGACCCCAGTTGGCAGTGTTACCCTTGCCAAACTTTTTGATGTTTCGTCTGCTACTATTCGTGCGGAAATGGCCAAACTTGAAAGCTTTGGTTTAATCGCTCAACCACATACTTCCGCTGGGCGTATCCCAACCGACGCAGGATATCGCTATTACGTCAATTCTCTAGTTGAAGAATCCGAAACGCAATACTCGGGGCCTAGCAGGACTCCAACGGAAGATTATCCTCGTCTTGAAGCTCCAAAAAACAATCGTTCTACCCACGTTCTTGAGGTCCGCGTCTCGTCTCAAGCGACTGCTGAAGCAACCATAAAGTCTGTCGTCGATTCTTTGGTTGAATTAACAGGGAATTTAGGCCTGGGGACTATTGGAAACCAGCTCTATCTCGCTGGTATCTCACGCTTGCTTACGCAACCAGAATTTGTTGATCTTGCTCGCGTTCAAGCTGTTGCAAAACTCCTTGACAACCTCGAACCATGGCTCCGTGAAGCAGCTCCAGGTGAACCATTAAACATTTTTATAGGCAAAGAAAACCCAATCGGGAAGAGCTCTGGGGTTTCACTTATTATCTCCAAATTCCGCTCACCATTTTCTGATAATAGTTATATCGGAGTACTCGGGCCAACACGCCAGAATTATCAAAAAGTTATGTCACTCGTTCGTCAAGCAGGAGAAATGTTAGAGAAAGGATTTTAATATATGAAAAGAAATCATAAAATCGACCAAACTGACCAAAACGCTAATGAAACCATCGAGCAAAACGTGTCTCCCGCAGGATCAGCACCTACTACGCAGACTGAGCCTAAAGACGATAAGTATGTTGAATTAATCAACGACCTTCAACGCACCCGTGCCGACTTTGAAAATTACCGCAAGAATGTTGAAAAGGATCGCGAGAACGCTAAAAAACTTGCCAAGTTCGCTACGGTCGAGAAGTTCTTACCTCTCCTCGATGACCTTGATCGCGCCATTATGACCTATCCTGAATTAAAACCACTTGAAAAGAATTTTGAAAAGTCATTGAAAAACCTTGGCCTCGAAAAAATCTCCACAAAACCAGGGACCGAATTCAATCCGGAGCTCCATGAAGCCGTCATGTCCGAAGGTGATGGCGAAAAAGAAAGCATTTCCGAAACTCTTCGACCGGGCTATTTATACGAAGGCGAGGTTCTTCGTCCGGCCATGGTCAAAATCGCACTTACATAAAACTTATTAAGCTTCGTGTGCTATAATAAACAATATGGCAAAAGAAGATAAGAAAAAGTCCAAGAAATCGACCTCCAAGAAGAGTTCGAAGAAGTCTTCGAAGCTCTCTCGCGCCGAAAAGAAATCACTTAAATCCGAACGTAAAAAAGCTACCAAACGTGATATGAAAAACATGGGGTTTTTCCAAAGACTCCATTACAAACGCAAACTTCGCCGTGATCGCGAAGCTCGTAGACGTGCCGAAGATCTCGCAACACTTCCAAAACAACCGATTAAACGTTTCTTTGCGCATCTTCATCCAAAACGAGTGTTTCGTTATTGGTTTTCATGGCGCGGCGTGAAGAAGGTCTTTAAATTTATCTTTGCCTGTATTCTCCTCGGCATAATTGCCGTCGGTGGACTTTTCTTATACTACAAAAAAGACATTGCCAACATTAAACTAGATGACATTGTTATTTCCGATACCGTCAACACATATCTTGATCGCAACGGTGTTGTCCTTTGGGAAGACACTGGCACCGAGAACTATCGTCTTGTCGTCGAAAAAGACGATATGTCCGAATATATTCGCAAAGCAACCATTGCTCTTGAGGATAAAAACTTCTACTCCCACCCTGGCGTTGACATTACTGGCCTCACGCGTGCACTTATCGCTACGGTCTCCGGGCGCGAAGTTCAAGGTGGCTCAACTTTAACTCAGCAGCTCATCAAACAAATCTATTTCTCCGATGAAGCTCAATCTGAAAATCGCGGTGGTATTGCTCGTAAGATCAAGGAATTGATTCTTGCTGTTGAGCTCGAAAAGATGTATGACAAGGAACAAATCCTTACCATGTACCTAAACGAAAGTCCATATGGTGGTCGTCGCAATGGCGTAGAATCTGCTGCTCAAACCTACTTTGGTAAAAGTGCTAAAGAGCTCACTATTGCCGAATCTGCTCTCCTTGCATCCATCCCTAAAAACCCAGCTGTTTACAATCCATATAACACTTTTGGCAATGAAGCCTTACTCGAACGTCAGCAATATGCGATCGATCGCATGCTCGAGATGGGGTATATAACCGAAGAAGAGGCGAATGAAGCTAAAGAAATCGCTATTCTTGATCAAGTTAAACCCGAGTCGACTCAATATTCTAACATTAAAGCCCCTCACTTCGTTCTCGAAGTTAGGAAGCAACTAGAAGAGAAATATGGTATTTCAACCATGCGTTCTGGCGGTTTTACTATTAAAACCACACTCGACTATAATGCGCAAAGAATAGCCGAAGATGCCATCCAGACTGGCACCGCCCACTTATACAAAAATGGATCAGACAATTTAGCATTGGTTTCCCTTGATGTTGAAACGTCGCAAGTTATCGCTATGGTTGGTTCTGCAGATTTCAATAACCCAGCGTATGGTGAGCTTAATGTTACAACCGACTCGCTAATTGAACCAGGTTCATCTATTAAGCCAATCCTTGACTACTCGCCACTTTTCATGGAACGTGAAGGAATGAACTTTGGTCCTGGTACCATCCTAAGGGACGAAAACATCGACAAGATCTATTGTGCAGGCACCTACGGGCCATGCTCAATGACTAACTCCACAAACCAATTCTATGGCAACGTCAGTATCCGCTTCTCGCTCGGTCACTCTCTCAACATTGCTGCCGTCAAAGCACTTTATATCAACGGCATTGATCGATCGCTGGAAATCGCGCATGCTCTTGGTGACGTTTCGTTCTGTAAAGACAGCTATAATTATGGTTTGTCGATCGCGATCGGCTCAGGTTGCGGCGTCCGTATGGTTGAGCATGCCAATGCCTATGCATCACTTGCTCGTGGTGGCTCATATAAAGACATTACCTATGTTCTCGAGGTTAAAAACTCATCTGGTGACGTACTTGAAAGTTGGAAAGATTCTCCAGCTACACCAGTAGTTGACCCACAAGTTGCGTATATGATCTCTAATATTTTGAGCGACCGTAATGCCAGATGGTCAATCTATACCACCGGATTTAATATCCCCGACGTCTGGACTGCCACAAAAACTGGTACAACAACCACCACGAATTCTACCGTAGTCAAAGACTCTCTTATTGAAAGCTATTCAACTGCAGTTTCGACCTTTGTTTGGAACGGGAACCATGATGGTGCCGGCTTTGCTTATAACGGCCTCGATGCTGGTGATCCAGTCCGCTTTACAATTCATGAGTATATGGAACGCGTCCACAAAGAAGTTTACGAGCCAGCGGGGAAATGGCATTATGGTGATCAGCCGGTTCGCCCAGCGGGGATTAAAAATCTCACCATTAACGGTGTAAGTGACATTTTCCCGTCATGGTTTAATGAGAAGAACTCTGGAATTGCTAAAGAGACCATGAAGTTTAACAAGTTTAACCACAAACTTGCCGCAAGCTGTACAAATCCAGACTATATCGAAACAATTGAAGTAACAAAGGTTACTGACCCAGTCACCAAGAAGGAGAGCTACAGTCTCCCAGATGGCTACAACAAGGATGTGCAAGATGATTGTAGCTACAGTGCGCCACATGTCACTGCGGCTCGCTCAGGCAGCAGCATTGTCATCACGGTCTCTGGCAGTAATATCATCGGCGGCACATATAGCGTTACGGTGAATGGCAAGGTAGCTGTTTCTGGCGAAATTTCTAAAAGCAAGTTCACTCCAAACTATACAATCCCAACCAACCCAACAGAAACCCTTACGATCGTAGTTACTGTTCGCGATACGGTGTATGGCGCAACTGATTCATCGCAGATTGTAGTCCAAGGCAAAACCCCAGAGCCAGAATCTTAACGAGCTTTAGACCCAGAGAATTTTGGGCGTTTGTTGGTTAGCTTAGCAAAAATCATTTTTCCGGCTGGAGTTTGATGAAAATGCGTCAATTCAATGTCGACTTCTTTATCGATCATGTTTGCGGTATTATCTACGACTACCATCGTACCGTCTTCTAAATGGCCAACACCTTGTCCAGCATTTTGACCACGCTCGGTTATCCTCAGCCTTAATCGATCCCCGACATTATACTTATTGTCGAGCGCAATAGCTAAGTCATTTACATTTAGCACTTCAATATTTTCCGTTTCTGCAACTTTACATAGATTGTAGTCGGAGGTTAAAATCGCGCCGTGGTTCTCCTTTGCGAGCTTCAAAAGTCGATCATCTACCGGCATTCTACCAAGATCGCTATCATCTAAGATTGAAGTGTCAAAAAAGACAATCCGCTCAATTTCATTAACGGCATTAAGACCGTTACGTGCACGTTTACGCTTTTCTGCGTCTTTTCCATCCGCAAGAAGTTGCAACTCGCGCGTAACGGATTTGGGAATAATAAGGTTGCCAGACAAGAATCCTGTTTTTGCCACTTCACGCACACGCTCATCAATCAATGCGCTTGTGTCGACATAGATGTTTCTATCTCCGCGAGAGCGGTAAGGCTCTCCTTTTTGTTCAACATATATTAAATAGGTTGTTTCGGCCAGGATAGCCAAACCAATAATCATAATTACTAAATTCATAACCCACATTATATCAAACCTGCTTTTCGCTAGAAAATATTTATGCTAAAATATTGATATGAATCCAGGCGTGGGCATAACTGGCCAAAGCATTGAACGGCTTCGTAGGCGTGTCCGTGCGACTGATTATTTAACCGTCGCACAACTCTTTTTGTTGAGTAATTTCTTGCTCGAAAAACCACTTTCATCTGTGGATGTTAAGCCGCGACTACTCGGGCACTGGGGAACATGTCACGGCATTAACGTTGTTTATGCAAACCTCAAACACTTCTTTGCCTTTCGCAACGAGCTACAGTTTGTGCTTGGCCCGGGCCACGGCTTTCCGGCTCTTCAGGCGAACTTATTCTACGATGGTGATCTTGAAAAAGTCGATCCAAAACTAAAACGCGATGTAGACGGGATCGAGTATCTTTGCAAAAATTTTTCCTTTCCAGGTGGCTTCCCGAGTCATTCTAGCCCGCTTACGCCAAGCGTCATCACGGAAGGTGGCGAGCTCGGTTACGCCTTGGGCGCTGCGTATGGCGCTGCCTTGGGGCATCCAGAAAAAACCGTTGCGGTTCTTATCGGAGATGGTGAATTTGAAACAGGAACCAGTCTTGCTTCACTTAATCTAGGATATCTTTTAGGCGGTAAAACAAATGGCCGAGTTCTTCCAATCTTACATCTCAACGGTTATAAAATCACAGGTCCGACTGTTTTCGCACGCAAATCCGAACGCGAACAAAACGAAACGATTCGCGGATTTGGCTTTACGCCACTTATTGTTAATGGTGATGACCCAGAAAAATTTCAAAATGCACTTGGAAAAGCCGAAAAAATTACCCGCCCATTCATAATTTATAAATCCGAAAAAGGTTTTGGCGGGCCAGTTGAAGTAGCTGGGCAAAAAGTATCTGGCAATTATCTAGCACATCAAATACCATTACCTCTAGCAAAAACCGATCCTACCCAGCTCGAAATGCTTGAAGATTGGCTTACGTCTTACCATTTTGAGGAATTATACGAGGAAGGGAAAGGATTTATCGTATGATTGAGCGAGTAGAGAATCCAGGTACAGAAAGAATCAATATTGCAAAGACTTTCGGCAAATTAATCTCGAAAGAATTTGAAAATGATCCACGATTCTATCTTTTTTCACCCGACGAGACCACGTCGAATCGTCTAACCGAAGTGTACGATGCCGGCAAACGAGCGTGGAATTTACCGACAAAGGATTTTGATTTACCATCGGCAGAAGACGGGCGGATAGTTGAACTTTTATCGGAAAACGCACTATTCGCTACGATGCTCGGCCACTTATCAAATGGCGAGCAAGCTATGATGGCAAGTTACGAAGCCTTCTTTTCGGTCATTACGTCACAGATTCTTCAGCAAATGAAGTTTTATAAGCAGATGGATTCTGTTAGTTGGCGAGAGCCTTGGCCGGCAGTTAATCTGTTGTCAACATCGATGTGTTGGCGCCAAGACCATAACGGTTATTCGCATCAATCGCCGGCGATCATTTCTTCTCTTCTAAGTATACCCAGCAACAAAGTGAACTGCTTTTTCCCAGTCGATGACGTGGCTGCAGAAGAGACCTTTAAATACATGCTAGAAAGCAAAAATGTTGTCAACCTTACAACATTTGATAAAAATGAAAATCCTCGCTGGATAGATTCTATCCATGCTCGCTTTCTGATTGATAATGGTGGAGCAAGCATTTATGGGTTCGCATCCGACGATGATCCAGAAGTCATTCTAACTGCCGCCGGGGACGTTGCTACCAGAGAACTAATTCGTGCACGCGAAATCGTCAAACAAGATATGCCTGAAGCGCGTATTCGTTTCGTAAGCATCAACTCGTTATCATATAAAGCCATTGGTACCACGAATAAAAAATTCAATCTAGATCAATTCCGAGACTATTTTGGCTCCGATATTCCTATTATCGCTAGCTTCCATGGTTATAGCGATACTCTCAAATCTATCCTTTCAAATTATACGAACCGCGATCTTCTTTCTGTCCACGGATTTGAAGAAGAAGGAACGACCACCACGCCATTCGAGATGCTTGCGCTCAATCGCAACTCCCGCTACGATCTTGCGGCTGACATCGCCGTTAAACTATCTCGCCTTGATCTCGCTGATAGATACCTGAAAACCATAGAAGACAATCGCGAATACGCCCATGTATTCGGCGTAGATCAGATAACGCTTGATTAAGCTTTTAGCTCTGTTGTGCTATAATCAAAACATGAATCTATCCGAAGAGCTTATTTGGCGTGGTTTTTCCGCCAAAACTACAATTAAAAACCCATCCGATTTGGACTCTCGTGAATCCAAAAAGTTTTATTGGGGCGCAGACCCGTCTGCGGACTCCTTAACTATCGGGAATCTAGCCGCATTAATGATGTGCGCCTGCTTTGTGCGCCACGGCTACAAGCCATATCTTCTTATCGGAGGCGCAACCGGTCAAATTGGCGATCCGAAAGAAAACGGCGAACGTGAGCTAAAACCGATCAACGAGATCGAACACAACAAAAACCACATCAAAGCCCAGGTCGAGCACATCATCAACTCTGAAGATGCTACAATTCTAGACAATTATGATTGGTTTAAAGATATGAACTACCTGACTTTTCTGAGAGAAGTTGGCAAAACTTTTTCCATGACCCAACTCTTAGACCGTCAATTTGTTCAAAACCGCATCGGAAAAGATGGATCGGGCATTTCGTATGCAGAATTCTCTTATACGCTCATTCAAGGATATGATTATCTCTATCTCTACCGCAACTACGGCATTTCTTTACAGCTTTGCGGAGCTGATCAATACGGCAACTGCGCTTCCGGCATTCATTTAATTCGCCGTCTAGAAAACTCCGAAGCAGATATTTGGTCTACGCCACTTATAATCGATCCAGTTACTGGACGCAAATTTGGTAAATCTGAAGGCAATGCGATTTGGCTCGCTTCCTCTACTTGTATGAAGCCAAATGGTGAAAAATCCGAATGTTTCACGCCAGTTTTCGATTTCTATCAATTCTGGCTTAATCAACCAGACTCATCAGTCGAGTATCTCTTAAAAATCTATACACTTCTAGATAAGCCAACAATCGAAGACCTTATGGCAAAGCATAACGCCGCTCCAGAAAAACGCCTTGCGCAGAAAGCTCTCGCGAAGAACGTAACCGCGATTGTTCACGGCGAAGTTACAGCGGCAAAAGTCGCCGACGTGTCGGAGAAGCTGTTCGCAAAGGAATTCAAGTTTTCGGATAATGATATCAAAGGACTAATTGAACTATTCCCAGATGCTCCACTCGGAGTTACTATTGTGGAAGACTTAGTCGCTACAGGACTAGCCACATCAAAAGCCGAAGCTCGCAAGTTTGTCAAAGCTGGCGCAGTTACGGTTAATGGCAATAAGACCACTGACGAAAACAAAGTTATCAACGCTCCGGCTATTCTTAGAAAGGGAAAGAATAAATTCGCCATTGTTTACTAACAGAGACAAATATTGATTATTTAAAGTATTTATGGTATAATATAAAGATATGGATAACCCAGAATCATCTCAAAAAGCAATTATCGGCTCAACCGAGTATGTTTCTGTTGAAGGAATTGAACACGTTCCGGCCAAGATTGATACCGGAGCTGACAGTTCTAGCATTTGGGCTTCCAATATCGACGTTAAAAAAGACGGAACGCTTACCTTCTGCCTCTTTGATGAAAAATCTCCATTTTATACTGGCGAGACCATCAAACGTAAAGATTTTAAGGTTCTCGTTGTGCGCAATAGCACCGGCATTGAACAAATGCGCTATCGTACAGAACTTGAGTTCTCATTCGGTGGTAAAAGCATCAAAACTATGTTTACTCTTGCTAATCGCTCGCGCAATAATTTTCCGGTTCTTGTCGGTCGCAAGACTCTAGAAGGGAACTTCCTAGTCGATGTAGCAATCCGCAACGTCATTAAATCGAAAAATCCCAAGACGTTCGGCTTGAACAAAGAGCTCGAAAAAGATCCATATGCATTCCATCGAAAATATGGTATAATGTGAGCGTTCTCTCGCTATCCTATCTGTTAGCGTGGGACTATTAAAGGAGAATTTATGAAAATTGCTATCCTGTCGAATGGCCCAAAAAATTATTCGACTTCTCGCATTGTTGAGGAAGCCGTAAAGCGTGGCCACGAAGTCGAAGTGATTAAATACAAAAACTGTTATCTATCATTAGATGACAAGCATCCTTACGTCTACTATGAGGGTAAAAAACTCACTGGTTACGACGCTATTATTCCTCGAATCGCAAATTATATGACCCGTTACGGCTGTGCTATTGTGCGCCAGTTTGAAATGCAGGGCATCTGGACTGCTTCAAGCTCCATTGCCATCACTCGCGCTCGTGACAAATTGCGCTCCGCCCAAATATTAGCTAAATACGGCGTCGACATGCCAAAGACTCTTGTTTCTCGTAACACGGCGGATATCGATGACCTGATCGATCAAATCGGTCTCCCGGTTATTATCAAACTTGCTACCGGAACGCACGGCAATGGCGTTGTTCTCGCTGACACTAAAAAAGCAGCTAAATCCGCCCTTCAAGCATTTTATCTTTACAATGAAGACGGCACCAACATCCTTCTTCAGGAATACATTAAAGAATCTGCTGGCACCGATATACGTGCTTTCGTCGTTGGCAATCATGTTGTCGCTTCTATGAAACGCCAATCGCTCGACGACGATTTTCGTTCGAACCTGCATAAAGGTGGTTCCGGAACTTCAATCAAACTAACCGACGAAGAGAAAAAAGTTGCTCTTAAAGCTGCCAGAGCTATGGGGCTCCATATCGCTGGCGTTGACTTAATGCGTTCTGAACGCGGACCACTGGTTCTTGAAGTTAACGCTTCACCAGGATTCGGTATCGAACGCGTTACTGGTCGTGATGTCGCATCTAAGATTGTTGAATACGTTGAACATAACGCTCCGCGCAAAAACGGTAAAGATCGCGTAGGCGCTTAAAATCGAAATAAAAAAATAGCCTTGAGAAAGGCTATTTTTTTACACATTTTAAACATAAGCATGTTATAATTAATAATAACTAGTTTTTAAAAAGGATTTTTAATGACGCGAAATGCAATGCAGAGCCAGCCAGTTTTCGTGAACGAGGAAGAGGAAGAGGCTCCAGAAACAAAAAAGCAGAAAGAACCAAAAGAAAAAAATAGCTATAAAATTGCCGCTTTCGCTTGTGCTGCTCTCGCTCTTGTTGGTCTCATTTTTGGCTCATTCGGAATGTTAAAAGCGATGAGCTTGAAGGATCATATTCCTGAGCTCAAAGTCGAAGTCAAGAACGAAGACGGAACCACGACTGCGCTCGAATCCAATAAATATACAGTCAAAAAAGAAACTAAGACCGTTACCATTAACGAGCTGCCTAAAAAAGACGAAGGCTTCACTGTCAATGGTATGGGTATTCGCATTAAAGGACTAGACAATCTTGCAGTATATTATTACAGCAAAGGCGCTTCCGCCCCCGATGCTCCAATTGCTACTTTGACGGTTGGTCACAATTGGGGGATTCCCACATACAGCGACGGTACGGCTCTTGGATTAGATTCTGTCCCAATTGTTAACGCCGCAATTCTTTATGCCTACGCGCCAGACGGCTATTTTGATCAATACACTCGCGAGAGCGTTTGTACCGTTGAAGTTGGGCAGATTGGCGAAAATAGGTTTTGCGTTCAAAGACTTGGTTATCCAGAAGATCTAACTTCCTATTATTACACCGACGAAGTCAATCAAGCTTGGATGAATTGGTTCGATGCGGGTGCCGATAAAGTGATGGAAATCCTTTCCAATCCAGACAACTATTCTAAGATTTAATTCACAATCGCAAGAGCCTCGTACGAGACTCTTTTTATAATGTGCTATAATAAGCTTAAGTAAACCATAAACGGAATAAAACAATGGAACAAATGATGAACACAGCTATGGATACGGGTGCCGCTGGCATGTCGTCCGCCTCCATGGGCGCCACTAAAAAAGAAGGTAAAGGTGCGATGATGGGTATGGCCCTTTGTGCCGTGCTTGCCGTTGCTGGTGTTGGTTTTGGAATCTATGGACTTTCAAAACAGTCTTCGAAGAACGCAGATTTAAACACACTTAGTGATAAAGATTTTGAAGCTATTTCTGTAGTCTCAGATCTAAAAGAAATCTCAACTACTCAAATTGCCGAGTCCCAAGAAATAGTCGTTACAAACCCATACATTCTTCGTGATCTCAACCATAAAATGGCTATCCTTCACGGGCTAAAGGATGGCGAAATTGCAACCGAATCGAGTAAATACCTAGCCACAGCTATTGCATATAATGACATAGACGCACTTTATGGTGATGAAGAATTCACTGCCTCACGTAAAGCTGCTATCGTTATCTCGTCGGCCATAAAGAATCTAGGACAATGGAAATACGGGTATGGTAGTGTTTCGGAAGCAATTCAAACAGCTGCTAACGAGGTTCGTTCCTCCGGCTACGGCGTCGCTGATATTACACCCGATGAACTATATAATCATCTAGGTTATATTTCGTACAGCCAAGCCAATCAGCTCTATCAAGATACGTTCGGAGAGACTCTTCAAAAAGAATCATTCAGCGGTGGTTGTGGAAGAGGATACACTTATATTGCTGGAGCCGACGGCTTCGCAGATAGCATGGTTCTCGCAGGCGTTGGTGGATGCGGCGGTGCTGGATTCCCAGGTTTCGCCGTTCGTAAAGGCGACTATAAAGCCAAAGGCGACGAGATTTATATAGATGTTAATGTTATTGCTTCTGCTCTTAATGACGATATGACGGGTTGCAACGTATATTTAGGCTACGTGGGATACGATGAGACAGGGCACATCAGCACCGACAAAGAAGTAGTAGATTCATTCACGGATGTACCCAATGCATGTAGCTTCTCAGACGACTATCTAACGGCCAACAGTTCATTATTCGATAAAGCTGATAGCTATCGTTTTACATTCAAAAAGAACTCAAGCGGCGTTTACGCTTTCCAAAAGATCGAAAAACTCTAATACGATTTACAAGAATAGCCCCTCGGGGCTATTCTTGTGCAAACATGTTATAATTTCACCATGCGCCCGTAGCTCAGTGGATAGAGCACTGGTTTCCGGTACCAGGTGTCGGAGGTTCGACTCCTCTCGGGCGCACCACGAGGTGCACTCCTGCGGAAAACGAGTAACGATTTCGACCTACTCGATTTTTTATTGAACGTTTAATGCGCGGAATCGTTGTTCACCAACTTTTCTTAGTCTAAAATCAAGTATTATGCAAAGTATCATATAGACCGCCGTTACAATTCCCATCGCCCCCATTGTGCCAGATCCAGTCAGTGCTAGGCCAACTAAAACTCCGATTGTAAACACCATTGCCCCCATCCCGATAAAGGCGCAGACGAGCGAGCTTCGACTCTGCTTTACGGCTTCCATTTCGGTTTCTGCATCTAACGTTGGATACTTCAGATTGACCAAGATTCCAACTATTTGCATAAATGCTGGCAACGCCACTGATCCAATCAACAAAAGAAGCGTCTCGATAATACCGAATCCAAACCAAATTGCCATCACGATATCTCCAATTAGTATTAATGGCAAAATAATAATCATCGCTGCCATAATTTTTGCTCGCAAAATCGTCGTTGCCGGTATCGGCAGAGTCTTAAGAATGTTGATTGACTTACCTTCCAGATTAATCATTGATGCAGTAATGAACGTCATCAATGTCGCAAAACTCATTAACGCGTATGCTATTACCGGAACAAGACCGCGAATTGCCTCTACGCTTAGCGGTACTTTTTCAAAATCAAGTCCATCAACAGCGGTATTGAATTTCCAACACATTAATCCGACACCAATTGCGAACATTACTATTCCGAATCCTGCATTTGTGATGAAAACCGGTGTCTTGAAAAACTTGCTCAGCTCTTTCCGTACCAATGCATGAAATGGTTTGTATTCATGGATCTCTAGCTTATCAATATCTATTTTCTTTATCGCAGCATAATTCGTCATTTTTGCTCGTGTGCTGATTTTGAAAAATGTTTTAGCTAGAATCAGCATTCCAAGCCCTGCTACAGCAAAATGAATCAATACAAAAACGCCTAAATCGAGGATATCAAAACCCAGAGCCATTTTTTCGTACAGACCAGCCGGAGGATATGCTTTTGCTATTGCATCGCCAATTATAGCCATGCTTTCACCGGAATCGCTCGTATTTGTCGAGTAGGAAAAAGAAAACGACGCCACTAATAGCACGATCATCGCAATAAATGTTAGGATGATCTGTGCGGCTGTTCGTTTCTTGAACTTCGAGGAAAACGCAGAAATGACTGCGCCAATTACGCATGACAAAACAACCGGAATTACTGGCATTAAGATTAAAACTACGATAGAAATAGGAATAAATGACGGTGCTGCGGCTGCCCTCGTGAAATAAACTAACATCGCCGGCAATAAAAATATCGAATTGAACATCAGTTCAAATAAGTAAAACTTCGTAAGTTTTAGTGCTACTATCTTTCCACGAGAAATCGGCAAGGTTAACAACAAATCATCATCTTTCGAGTTATACAGAAGCGAACTCGATTTATATATACCTTCGATTAATGTTACTAATGTTGTTACGGCAACCATAAAAGCCAGCAAGACTGATCCTTTTCCAAGCTCGTCTAACCAATCGAACCATGAGTTTGCATAAACCCACATAGAAAAGAACATCATTGCAGTTAAAGCAATTGTTGCGCCAAGGCCGGAGTTTTTCTCACCCTTCTTCTTTTTTATTCGGAATATATCCATCCCCTCGCTTAATGATGCTCTGAGGAGAATAAAGAATTGCCTCATTATTTTTCTAACTCCAAGAACACTTTTTCAAGCGATTTATCACCTTTAACAGCCTTCATACTGCCAACCTTCACGAGCTTACCCTTTTTTACAATCGCAACCCTAGTACAAAGCTTCTCTGCCATATCAAGAATATGCGTTGAGAAGAAGATTGTTCCGCCATTCTTTGTCAGGTTGCGCATGACTTCTTTCATGTCAAAAATTGCTTTCGGATCTAGACCCACAAATGGCTCATCCATTATTAAGACTTTCGGCTCGTGTGCGAGCGCAGAGATCAGTGCTACTTTTTGTTTCATCCCATGCGAAAATGAATTTATTGGGCTAGATAACACATCTTCGAGTTCAAATAGTTTCGCATACTTCGTGATGGCTTTTTCTCGTTTTTGAGCAGGTACCTCATATATGTCGCAAATAAAATTAATATAATCAATTGCCTTCATGTTCTCGTATAGCTCTGGATTATCTGGAATATATGCTATCTTTTTCTTGCACTCGGTTGAGTCTGTTTTGATTGATTTTCCGTCGATCAGGATTTCTCCTTCGTCAAAATCATGAATCCCAACCATGGCTTTGATTAGTGTGGTTTTGCCGGCGCCATTATGTCCAATGAAAGCAAATATTTCACCAGTATTAACCTTAAAAGAAATGTTATCTATGGCTTTCTTGTCGCCATATTTTTTCGTGACGTTACGTATCTCAATCATACTTCAATTATACACCATGTAATCTAATACACTTGACAGTATCATGTATATACTATATACTCATACCATATACAGAGATTGACCGACCCGAAAGGGCCGGTCAATTTAATAAGAGTCATTATCTAAAGAAAGGAAATTATGGAAGGTCTCGACCTCAAACAAATGTCCGCGATGGTAAAAGTCATCGCTGAAGAAAAGAATCTCCCTGAAGAAACTGTTCTTGACGTTATCCAGATGGCAATTGCCGCTGCTTGGCGTAGAGACCACGGCGACAAAGACATGAATGTCCGTGCCGTTCTAAATGTTAACACTGGTAAAGCCGACGTATTTGTTGCCCGCACCGTCATTGAAGCGGGCGTTGCTTACAACCCATCTACAGAAATTCTCGCCGACGATCCAGCCGCCAAAGGCAAAGAGATTGGCGATGTTGTCGAACAGAAATACCATGTCGATGAGGCTTTTGGTCGCGTTGCTGCTCAAACCGCTAAACAAGTTGTTATTCAACGTTTGCGCGAAGCAGAACGTGAAGCTGTGCTCACGATGTATGAAGACAAAATTGGCACCGTTGTTACTGGCACTGTCGCCCGCGTCGAAAAGAACATAGTCCGCGTAGATCTTGGGCGTACTGTTGGTGTAATGCCACGCTCCGAACAAATTGAAGGCGAATATTACACCGTCGGTTCCCGTATTAAGGTTTATATTAAAGGCATTGAACGCAACGAGCGCAGCACTGGCTTGTTGCTCTCTCGTGGCTGCCCGGAGTTCATTGAATACCTCTTCCGCCAAGAAGTGCCTGAAATCGAAAACGGCACCGTAGAAATTCGCGCGATCGCCCGTGAAGCTGGTCGTCGTACTAAGATCGCTGTCATGTCCACCGTTCCTGGCGTCGACCCAGTTGGCACCTTTGTTGGCGGCCGCGGTGTCCGCGTTCAGGCTGTCATGAATGAGATTGGCGAACGCGAGAAAATTGATATCATCACCTGGTCTGATAACGCCTCCGAATACATTCGCGAAGCTCTCTCGCCAGCTGAAGTATCTAAGGTTGAAATCAATGGTAAGCACGCCAAGATCTATGTAACCGAAGACCAACAATCAATCGCTATCGGTCGTCAAGGCCAAAACGTACGTCTTGCCAGTAAGCTCACCGGCTACGATCTCGACATCGAGTTGGCCAAGGCTCCAGAAAAGAAAAAGAAGAAAAACGTTGAAGATTCTTTGCTTTCCGCCATCGAAGAAAGCACCGAAGAATAAAAAATTCCCCCGCCGAAAAGCGGGGGATTTTTTGAATCAGAGTCCAAGTTCTCTTGCAAGGTAAACGCGGTTGTTAAGCATGCCGGGCATGGCGCGTTCGACCTGGCGTTCCAGAAGCACAGGATCGTCGTAGTGCATCAAGATGATCTTCGCCTTAGGATAGCTACTGAGGAGTTTGGTCAGCTCATCGCAGACGTCCATGAAATTCAGATGGAATTCGTTTTTTCTGGTCGTCACATCAAGATAGAATTCGATTTGCGCATTGTCGCGATCGTCTTGATGATCGAACATGTCGTTCAGGAACGCGACATATGGTCCCAATTGATTTGTGTCTCCCGAAAAAACGACCAATTTTTCGTGGATCATGAAGGCGAATCCGGAGGAGCCTTTGAGTCGCGGACTATGCGTAGTTGGCAAGGTTCGGACGAACCAATTCGGTTTCAACATCTGTTGGAGTGCTTTTCCGTCTTTAGAATAGAAGGAATACGCCGTTCCGTATTGATCGAACGAATAGAGTTCGTAAACCTTATCCTCCTCTCCAGCATGATTAATGATGGTTTTTAGTCCGCCAGTATCGAGATGTGCAACAGTCTCTTCACGGATTGATTCATCAACAATCAGAGTGAGGAGAATACCAGGGAAGAAGGCCCTGATGCTGAAAGCAATCATTTCCAAGCCCTGCACGTGATCGTAGTGGTTGTGTGTCACGCAGGCATAGATATGCTTCAGATTGGGACAATTCTCGAGCAAACGGCTCGCCTTATGCATGTTGAGTGCAGACAGGTCGATGAGAACAATCGTCTCAGGATCAGGGAAGAAGAATGCATTCGTGTGTGATTCTGAATACCCATTCATCACCCCAAAGAACTTCAATTCTGGTTCAAAATTCTGGTAAAGAACACTCATTTTCACCCCTCCTTCGAGAATGATTGTTATATTATACCATAATTATTCCGATAATGCTACTATTGACTTCTGGGCACAAAAAAGGTAAAATAAAGATAATTATTTCAACTTGTTTTTAACAATCATAATTAAAGGAATCTATGAACCAATCCGAACAAGAGCGTCGTGCGCGCCTCTTAAAACAAGGTGCCGCCCGCTTGCCAGATATAAAGAAACGCTTTGAAGAAGCCCAAAAACGCAATTTCAACTCTAATTTTGCTCCAGGCGGCAAAGACGAGAAGTTAGTCGCGAAACCGAAAAAAGCCACTACCTCAAAAACAGCTAAAGCAGCCAAGTCATCTAAGGCAGCTAAAGCCTCTAAAACCGAAGTCGAAAAGCGTAAAGTTAATCTCTCCGTCTCTACGCGTAAGGGCGAAATGGTTCATCATCAGCGGATGCTTTCTCAAGATGTTAATGCACAAGCTACTCAACACATCATTGGCGTTCCAGTTAACAAATCTCGTTACAACGGTTATAACGGCAAACAAGTAACGAACGCCATGCTAAAGCAGGCTCGTCCTGACCCTGACTCCGTTCACATTATCCCAATTGGTGGCCTTGGAGAAATTGGCATTGGCAAAAACATGACAGTCGTTGAGTATAAAGGCGAAATGATTGTTATTGATATGGGCGTTTTATTTGCTGACGGCGATTATCCCGGCGTCAACTATCTTATTCCTGATATTAAGTACCTAGAAGATAACAAAAACAATGTCAAAGCCATCTGTTTTACGCACGCACATCTCGATCATATTGGTGCTTGCCGTCATCTACTCACCAGGTTTAATCAGACCACGCCAATATACGGCACGGAATTTACCATTGGCATGATTAAGCGTCAGATGGCGGAGCTTCCCGACGAACCTGATCTCAACTATATTGCCGTTGATCCATTTAGACACGAAAAAATTCAAGTCTCCGAACATCTTTCCGTCGAGTTTATTCACACTCTCCACTCTATTCCTGGCAACGTCGCTATCGTTGTTCGTACCCCAAACGGCGTCATTTATTTCTCTGGCGACTGGCGTCACGAGGAAAACCCAGTTGGGATTCAGACCGACTATGCTCGCATTGATGAAATTGTTAAAAATGAAGGAATTGCCCTTTTAGTCAATGAATCAACTAATATTGATTCTCCTGGTAAACATCCACATTCCGAATTTGACGTTGGCGAAAACTTGGGCCGCGTTATGGACCATTATGCCAATGGCCGCGTTATTGTCTCTTGTTTTTCGTCACAAATTGGTCGTATCGAGCTTATTTTGAAAGAAGCGCATGCTCGTGGTCGCAAAGTGGCCTTCTCGGGATTTTCGATGATTAATAACGTCGAAGTTGCACTTCGTGCCCACGCTATTAAGGTGCCAAAAGATACTATCATGAAAATGGAAGACATCATCAAACTTCCAGATGATCGAGTCTGTATTATTTGCACCGGTTCACAAGGTGAACTTAATGCAGTACTGAATCGCATGATTACCGGTGCTCATAAATATATCAAAATTAAACCGACCGACACCATTGTCTTCTCTTCTAATCCAATCCCTGGCAATGAGCCGCACGTTGTCTCGACGGTTGGTGGTCTTCTACGCGAAGGCGCAACGGTTATCCAAAACGGCAAATCTCACATCACGAATCTTGGTCCACTGCATCTTTCTGGCCACGCCTATTACGAAGATCATGTCGAGTTCGTTACGCGTTTGAATCCAAAAAACTATATGCCATATCATGGCGAATTCTACATGCTAGAGCATAACGCGGAAATGGCAGAAAATGTCATAGGCATTCCACGCGATCGTATTATCCTCGCCGACAATGGGGATGTAATTGAGCTTAAAAAAGATCAGACCATTCGCAAAAACGGCCGTATTTACGTCGGCAACAAGCTCTACGATGATGCCGATCAACCGGTTCACGAAGCTGTCGTTAAAGATCGCATTCATATCTCGCGCGAGGGCATCTTCGTGATTGTACTTACTCTCTCTAAAAAAACCGGCCGTCTTGTTAAAACCCCAGACGTTATTTCTCGCGCTTTCATTTATCTTGATAATTCAGAAGAGTTAATCGGCAAAATCCGTCACTATCTTCGCGCTAAAACGGATAAGTCAATTTCGACCGACCCAGAGTTGAAAGTTCTAAAAGAAGAAATCAAAGAAGATATCACACACATCTTATTTGATGCTACCGGCCATACGCCAATTGTTATTCCGGTTATTAATAAAGTTTAGTCATTTTTAAGCATAATCGTGTATAATAAATAGTAAGTAAATAGGATTTTTTTGGTATGGAAACAAGACAATTAAGAGCGCCTTCCGAAACGGCTGGCGAACCTAACAGACCAGCAAGCGATGCAGTCGCCACTAGTCATACTGGAGCCACTACCATATCAGAATCCAAGAACGAAGATTATAGCGATTCTTCTGAAATAGCATATTCGTCAGAAAAGGGTGGTGAAAACGCTCTTCTTATAACGGGCGGAGAAGTAAACATTAAATCGCCAAGGATCAGTAAAAGCGGCAATGAGTCTTCTGAAAACTCAGATTTTTACGGAACCAATGCTGCTGTTCTTGCCACTGGCGGCACGCTTACTTTAGATGATGCATCAATTAACACTGATGGCGCTCATGCCAATGCCTTGTTTGCTTATGATGGAGGAAAAATTGTTGTAAAAAATACATCAATAAAGACGACCGATAACAACTCTGGCGGTATTATGGTCGCAGGTGGCGGCGGTATTGAAGCAACTGATTTAACTGTAGAGACATCCGGTAATTCTTCTGCGCCTATTCGTTCTGACCGAGGCGGAGGCAATATTACCGTCACTGGCGGCACTTATACTTCTAGCGGCATGGGTTCACCTGCTATCTACTCCACTGCTTGGATTGCCGTAAAAGATGCTAAGCTCGTTTCTAAGTCCTCCGAAGGTGTTGTTATTGAGGGCAACAACTCTGTCCAACTCGCGAACGTTGAACTAGAAGACACTAATACTACATTAAACGGCAATTCTGAAACTTATAAGAATATCTTCATTTATCAAAGTATGTCCGGTGACGCTAGCGAAGGCACCGGCTCATTCTACGCTACAAACTCTCGCATTACCACCAATAACGGCGATACTTTCTTCGTTACGAATACCACCGCTGATATCCAGCTTACCGGCAATACAATCGTCAACAACGATTCTAGTTCCGCGTTCCTCCGCGCCCAAGCCGGGAAATGGGGAAATACAGGTTCGAACGGTGGTCACGTAAAACTGACACTCAATGGACAAGTTGCCGAAGGCGATATTATTCTTGATAACCTTTCGAGCTTAGACCTCGTTCTGGGTAATTCTAGTTTCTATATGGGGGCGATCAATTCTACGAATGCAGCCAAAACAGTTTCAGTTTCCATTGATGAAACCTCTCAACTTATTCTAGCTGGCGACACCTTTATTGACGCCCTTAGCAACTCTGACACGACCAATCAAAATATCTATTCCAACGGACACAAACTCTATGTAAACGGTTCGGAAGTCGCCGTAAATGGTAGTGAAGCACCAGATAAACCAGAGACAAAGACAGAAACAAAGACGGAAGAAAAGCCAACCGAAACGACTACGGAACCAGCCAAAGATGGAGAACCAGTTGACTATGTTCCATACATCGTTGCAGGCGCCTCAATCCTTGTTATCATAGGTGCTATCCTAGCTATCGCGATACATTCAAAGAGAAAGCGCAGTCCAATTATGACATCAGATTCAAGCTTTCCTGCTGTAGGTGTGAACCCCGGCAACCGACCAGATTTTTCGCAATTCGACGACGGACCGGCTCCCCAAGGCACATCAGTTCCAACGAACCCCGCCACACCAACTCCACAGCAATTCTCCGGACCGGCCGTTCCTCCACAACCTACCCCACCAAGCCGTCCAAGACCGCCACTTGTCGGTCAAATGTAGCTAACTTCAAAATCGCCCATCTGGGCGATTTTTGATTGGAAACATGTTATAATAAGCATACCCCCGGATGGCGGAATTGGCAGACGCGCTAGCTTCAGGTGCTAGTCCGAGCAATCGGGTGCAGGTTCAACCCCTGTTCCGGGGACCAAATAAGATTTAACCCACAAGTGGGTTATTTTTTATTCTATCCACTTGACATCATTTTAAGCTCGGTTTATCATAAGCATAAGTAGAGTAGTAGGTCAAAACAAACAACACCAATAGTCTTAAATTGAAAGGTCATCATTATCAACATGCTAAACCATAAATTCTTAGCTGCTGGAGGAGCGTTTTTGTCTCTTTCTCTCCTT
>JAEEGL014579871.1_pt1 | contig 31969 bp, 26 predicted proteins | sample 9134231 | NCBI WGS metagenome assembly JAEEGL01 (sample SAMN16246548, study PRJNA631951) | gut metagenome | biome: gut microbiome; feature: rumen; material: fiber-attached | host: Bos | place: Iran: Karaj | collected 2018-10 | reverse complement strand
TGCTGCTTCTGGTGCTAACTCAATTATCCCAGCTGAAATCATTAACTTTGATCCTACTCTTTATATGTGGGGTGGCCTTGGTAATGAAGAAGGCAGTGATGGTGACCTTGAAGTTACTTTGATGAAAGAATTAGCGCCTAGGAAATAAAAAAAGTTTACTTTTTACATATGATTTGGTATAATAATAGTACTGCTTAATACTTGTAATAAAAAGGAAACTTATGAATTTAAAAGAAGAAGAGCGTCGTGCCCGGCTCTTAAAATCGCGGGCTGAAAGGTTGCCAGATATCAAGCGACAGTTTGAGGAAGCGCAAAATCGTAATTTTAATTCGAATTTTAAACCTGGTGGTAAAGATGCTGCACTTGTAGTTAGTAATACTAAGAATAATACCACTGCGAAAAAAGTTGCTAAGAAAAAAACTGTTAAAACTGCGAAAAGTACAGCAAAATCTGCAAAACAAGCTGAAGCTGAACAACGCAAAGTTAATTTGTCTGTGTCTGTGAAAAAAGGTGATATGGTGCATCATCAAAGAATGCTTTCGCAGGATGTTAATGCGCAAGCAACACAACACATCATTGGCGTGCCAGTAAATAAATCACGTTATAACGGCTATAATGGTGAACAAGCTACTAATGCAAAATTAAAGCAGATGCGACCAGACTCAGAAGCGGTACGCGTGATTCCGATTGGTGGTTTAGGTGAATTTGGTATTGGTAAGAATATGACAATTATTGAGTATAAATCTGAAATGATTGTAGTTGATATGGGCGTGTTGTTTGCTGGTGAAGATTATCCTGGAGTTAATTATTTAATTCCAGATATAAAATATCTTGAAGACAATATGGCTAAAGTGAAGGCAATTTTGTTTTCACATGCGCATCTTGATCATATTGGAGCTTGCCGACATTTGTTGCCGAAATTTTCGAATTTGACTCCGATTTACGGAACGGACTTTACGCTCGGAATGATTAAAAAACAAATGTCAGAGTTAGAAGATGTGCCAGAAATGAATTATATTGCTGTAGATCCATTTAAGCATGAAAAAATTCAAGTATCGGAACATTTTTCAGTAGAGTTTATTCATACTTTGCATTCAATTCCTGGAAATACTGCGATAGTAGTAAGGACGCCGAATGGTTTGATTTATCTGTCAGGCGACTGGCGTCATGAAGAACGACCGATGGGTGTGCAAACAGATTATGAACGCATTGATGAAATTGTAAAAAATGAAGGAGTGGATTTGATGTTGAACGAATCGACTAATATCGATTCACCTGGTAAACATCCTCATTCAGAATATGATGTGGGTGATAATTTGGGGCGTGTGATGGACCATTATGTTAATGGACGTGTGATTATCTCGTGTTTTTCGTCGCAGATTTCGAGAATTGAGTTGATTTTGAAAGAGGCAGCAGCGAGAGGGCGTAAAGTGGCGTTTTCTGGATTTTCAATGATTAATAACGTTGAAGTAGCATTACGCGCAAAAGCAATTAAAGTTCCAAAAGATACGATTATGAAGATGGAAGATATTATTAAGCTTCCGGATGAAAAAGTTTGTATTGTCTGTACTGGGTCGCAGGGGGAATTAAATGCTGTATTGAATCGGATGGTGACTGGTGCGCATAAATACATTAAGATTAAACATACTGATACGATTGTATTTTCTTCGAATCCAATTCCTGGAAACGAACCACATGTGGTATCAACTGTAGATGGACTCCTGCGTGAAGGTGCGCAAGTAATTCAAAACGGCAAGACACACTTAACTAATATCGGACCTTTGCATTTGTCTGGGCATGCATACTATGAAGATCATGTGGAATTTGTGACTAGATTACACCCAACTAACTATATGCCATATCATGGTGAATTTTATATGCTCGAACATAATGCAGAAATGGCTGAGAATGTGATTGGAATTCCACACGATAGAATTTTACTAGCGGATGATGGTGATATAGTGGAATTATTACCAAATAAAACGATTCGTAAAGCTGGTAGAATTCACGTTGGTAATAAATTGTATGATGACGCAGATCAATTAGTACATGAAGCAGTTGTAAAAGACAGAATTCACATTTCACGAGAAGGGATTTTTGTAATTGTACTTACTTTAAATAAGAAGACTGGACATTTAATGAAGACGCCAGATATTGTTTCGAGAGCGTTTATATATTTGGATAATTCAGAAGAATTGATTGGGAAAATTAGACATTATCTCAGACAAAAAACAGACAAATCAATTTCGACTGATCCAGAAATGAAAGTTTTGAAAGAAGAGATTAAGGAAGACATTACGCACATTTTGTTTGATGCAACGGGGCATACGCCAATTGTGATACCAGTGATAAATAAAGTTTGAGCGTTATCGTGCTATAATGACTATGTGGATGATTAATGATTTGATAGAAGATTAAAATGTACGATATTAATGTGAAGAAATCTGGTCTTTTTGTATTATTCATTATCATGGGGGGCTTAATTGGAGCAATAGTGTCATCCTTTTTTATTAATTCTTTTTATAGTAAAGCGATAGTGTCAAGTGAATTCGATGCGAGTACGGTATCGACGAACGTTTATTATAAAAATGAATTTGATGACGAAGGTAAAGAAATAAAGAGATTAATGTATGTTTATTATGTTGATGGGGAGGAATATGTATGTAGTGGTTGGGCGTCTAATATTGATTTGTCAACAAAGAACGATACCGTCTATTATCAGTCGAATAATCCATCGTCTTGTAGAATAAAACCGCCACTAACTATCCATATCTTTTTTTGGATTATAATGATTGTCCCGTTGTTATTTATAGTTGTTCCGATTTGGCAATCTGTGAAGGAGGATAAAAGACTAAAGCCTCTTAAGATTTTGAATCAGAAAGGTAAACTTGTAAAAAATATACCTTACCGTGTCGCTCCATCGGAAGCAATGATAAATGGTGATCCGGTACCATGTCCAGTAGTAGATTATACTTTGCCGAATGGTTCAACAATAGTCTTGTATGGTAAACCTAAATTTGATTTTAAACTGCCAGAGGAGGATAACCTCATTGATTTGGTAATTGATGAAGAGAATCCGACAAATTATTATATGGATTATAATATTAATAGGATATTAGGTAATTTACCAACAGATTATTATAGAGGCAATACTAAAAATGGAGGACACAATGGAATATGATGTTGTAATTATTGGTGCTGGTATGGCGGGACTTACGGCAGGTATTTATGCTAGTCGAGCTGGTAAATCAGTGTTATTATTCGAGTCTGGCGCGATTGGAGGGCAGATTATTACTGCGCCAAGTGTTGAAAATTGGCCTGGGAGTTTTAGAGTTTCGGGTGCCGATTTGATGCAAAGTATTAAGAATCAGGCAACTGAACTTGGAGTGGAAATAAGATATGAAGAAGTGATTGAGATTGTAAAAAAGGATGAAGCGTTTTTGGTGACAACAGACGAAGATGAGTATAATGTTGGAACAGTAATTATAGCGATGGGTACAGAGCCGAGAAGACTGAGCGAAAAACAAGCAATAGATGCTGGAAAGAGAGCGATTTCTTATTGTGCGACTTGTGATGGAGCTCTTTATAAAGGTAAGCCAGTAGTAGTGGTTGGGAGTGGTAACACGGCTAAACAAGAAATGGCATATCTCAAAAACATTGCTTCGAAAGTCTATCATATACATCATGACGATCCGATTCCAGAGGATGCGGAAGCGGTATTTGTGGCGATTGGTAGAGTGACTAATACTGGGTTTTTGAAGGGATTAGTTGATTTGGATGACAATGGATACGTGATTGCAGGAGAGGATTGCGTTACTTCGTGCCCTGGTATATTTGTGGCAGGGGATTGTCGAACTAAGACGGTGCGGCAATTAGTGACTGCAGCGGCGGATGGGGCTGTGGCAGCCGAGGCGGCAGTGTTTTATCTGGATGAGTAATAGAATTAGATTTCGTGTTATAATGGTTACGTAAAGGCAATACCGGAAAAAAGTCAATGTCATTAAAAAGAAGTATAATTATCGCTCCACTAGGACTACTAAGTCTAACAGTCCTTTCTGGAGCCTTTTTAATGTCTTCTTATTCTTATGCCACTGGCGATAACGTAGTAGACAATATAAACATCAATGTACCAATATCCTGTTCTATGGAAGGAACAGGTATGACTTCCCATAACGCTAATATAGTAAATGGTACTTACCAAGCAGATATAGGTACTACTACAATTAAAACCTATTGTAATGATTCTTCAGGCTTTGCTATCTATGCTATAGGATATACTGATAATGAATATGGTAAGAATGTACTAACTAATACTACACTAGGTTCTACTGCCGATATAGAAACAGGAACAGCTACAAGTGGAAGTACATCTAACTGGGCTATGAAACTAACTACTCCTACTTCCCCTACTCCTACTTATCCATTAACACTAGATAATAGCTTTGGTAGTTATCATGCAGTACCATCAGAATATACTAAAGTAGCTCATAGAGATTCTGCTACTGATATAGGAACAAACGCAGAAGGATCTACCTTGACTTCTACTTATGCTGCCTTTATGAGTCAGACTCAACCTGCTGGGACTTATATAGGGCAAGTGAGGTATACTTTGGTTCATCCTGCGAATGAGACTCCTGTTCAGCCTGTAGCATGTGAGGCTGGAAAGATTTGTTATAATGCCAATACTAATCAAATAGAGGGGCAGATGGGTAAACAGACTGCTAGCAACAATAATATAAGATTACCTCTTTGGCCCCCTAACTTTAAACGCCAAGGTTATGGCTTTGCGGGTTGGAATACAGCCTATGATTACTCAGGAACAACCTACGGTCCACAAGAAACCATTACTACACCTGCAGATACATTAGCTAATGGTTTATCCCTCTATGCTGTCTGGGTGCCATCTGCCGGAACGCTTCAAAACTGGTCTGGCTGTTCTGTCCTAACTCAAGGTACAGTTACCGCCTTAACTGACGCTAGGGACAATAATACTTACGCTGTAGCTAAACTCGCTGACGGTAAATGTTGGATGATAGAAAACCTCAGGTTAGATAATATTCCAGAACTTTCCAACGCTAACACCCACAACCCATCTCTGCCGTTTACAAACGATTATGCCAACTCAGTCACATCCAATCATCTATCTCCAGCTATAGACCCAACCCAGACTGCTTGGTGTGCATCTAATTCCTCTGCTTGTGACGACCAATCTATGCTAGCAACCAATAATACCACTCTCTTCACTAATAACACCAGCTCAAATTACTCTGCATCCGGTAACGTCTACAGCTATGGTAATTATTACAACTGGTACTCTGCTACTGCAGGGCATGGGAAGTATGGCAGTAGCTACGGTTCTAGCTATGCTGCTCCTGGCGATATTTGTCCAGCGGGTTGGCGATTGCCAAGAGGTGGGAATAAATCACAGGAATCCACTAATGATTTTTGGCGGCTAATTGTCACAGAATTGAATAATGGGATTAATCCAGCTAATTATGACAGCTATAGTACTCCATACTATACAGGCACAGAAGCGATTCCAATATCTGACGCCGTAAGATCATACCCTAATAATTTTATTTATTCTGGGCGAGAAAGGAGTCCATCTATAGCTGATCGTAGCACAGGTGGATACTATACTACATCTACAGCAGGAGCTGAGCACACTTCCTTAAATTTGAATTTTCATTATACCGACGTCTCTCCAGGAACAATTGGTATTAATAAGTATTCTGGTCAATCAGTTCGTTGTATTGTTGGCGTTTAGCTATTAAAAATATCCCACAAATGAGGACTTTATAACACTCCACAAGTATAGTATTCGTGCCAATGTTATACATATTGGAGTGTCATATTCTGCCGTCCATTTTAAGTGTACGCAAAATTCTTGCCGTCCAAAAATAGGTGTACGCAAAAACACTGCCGTCCATTTTTACTGTACACAATAAGCATTATCGTCCATAAAAAAGAGTTATGCAGACGTGTCTGCATAACTCAGAAATAGTAAGTGGTTATTGAGGATTAAGTATCAGCAATGCTTTATCTACCAAATTTAGTTAAGAGATCCATCAATTCTGGTGGATTTTTGTTATAATAGAAGAAATAGTGTAAAACATTATGGTGAAAAAGAAAGCAAAAGCGAAGTCAAACAAGAATTCGAAAAATAAATCTAAGAACACAAAACAAAGAACATCCTTTAAGGATTGGTTTAAATCACATAAGAAAAGGATACTATTAACATCTTACTATTCTGGTGCCGCCATCGTTATAGCTTCATCAATTTATGTTATTATGAGTAATCTTACTAAGACGGAAGACGTCACGCGTGACGAACCAATTTCTTTTATAACAGAATATGTCGATACTGATGAATTAGAGCTAGGCACAGAGGAGGTAGAACGTGAGGGCGAAGACGGAGTAAAAAAAGTAACATATAGAGAGAAGTCATATCTACTCAGTGGCAAGGTCATAGATAGTTTTCAGATGGACTTTGAAACAACTAAAGAGCCAGTTAGTAAACTTGTCAAACGAGGCACTAGGCGATGGCAGTATATGATTTGCTCAGATGGCGGTTGGATGTTTTATAGTGACGAGCAATTTAAGGATAAAAATGTTGGTTTTACGCATGCTTCAGAAGACGCTTGCGCGAAAGATGGTAAAGGCACGGCGGTCGCCCTTGCTGATTCCCCATCCTCTTCAAGCCCTACGGTCAGTTCATATTCTGGGAGTAGTGGGAGTGGCCTAACAGATGATTATGTTAGAGCAATGGAAATTATAGCAGAGCGCGAGCGTGAATTGAGAAATAACGAGACCAACAATGTCTCTGGCACCGAACCTTTTACGGGCTCTACGACAAATAGTGATCCGTTTGCCGAAGAAAGGGCTCGACAAGAAGCAGAGAGGCAAGCTAGATCGACGGCAGAAAGCACTTGTCGTAGTCAAGCTGAAAGGGCTAGAGATAGTGCAAGAAGGCAACTTGGTGCTATGGGTGTTGGTGGTTCTGAACTAACAACTGTTCCGCAAGGAGCTTACGATTCGACCTACAGTAGTTGTATGCGAGGCTATGGATATTAAAGCAAAATGTTCTGATTCTGTCATGAAAAAAACTTTCGTGTTAATACTATAGCATAGACTAGTTTTCATCCCTGTAAATGTCGCATCGCTGGTATATTGCGTACAGGGGGGTGTCGCATCGCTGGTCAATTGCACACACTCCCCTCTTGCAGTAGAATAATGTGACACTCCAATATGTATAGTATTGAACTCGGATTGTTTGAAACAATAAAAAATACCCCTGTTAGGGGTGATTTTTTGTGACACGCCACAAAGACGATATTCGTGGTGCCCGAGATGGGACTTGAACCCATATGGAAGTTTCCATTCGATTTTAAGTCGAACGCGTATACCAATTCCGCCACTCGGGCACTCTATTATTATACCATATTTTGTAATTATCTAAATGATATAATGGTGGTATGAATATTTTGTATTGTGGTGATAAGGGAATTTCACGAGGCGTGTTGGTATCAATCTTGTCGCTTTTGATGCGAGGTGAAAAGAACAATTTATATAATATATATATAATGACAATAAAGTATGAGGGGGTAAATCCGTTTGAAGAGAAGACGGCAAAGTTTTTGGATGAAGTGGTAAAAAAATATAATAAAAAGAGTTTCGTAAAGTTGATTGACGCGACAGATGTTTTTGCAAAGAATTTGCCTAAGAAAAACATGGGTTCATATTTTACACCATGTTCGATGTTAAGGCTATATCTTGGCCAAATAACCGAATTAAAAAAGTTGGATAGGGTACTGTATTTGGACTATGACGTGTTAGCACGAGGCGATATCAAAGAATTTTATGATACGGACCTGAACGCGGTGCAAGCGGCAGGCGTATTGGATATTTATGGAAAGAATTTCTATCATTACCATGGTTTGTTTAATTTTGATTATATGAATTCGGGCGTGATGTTGTTCAATGTACCAGAATGTATAAAAACTGGGATGTTTGAAAAGGCGGTTTCTTTGTGCGCAAAACGTTGGATGATGTTAGCGGATCAAGCGGCATTAAATAAATCAATCGAACGTCGTAAATTGATGCCACGAAAGTATAATGAGCAAGCTGAAAGGCCGAAGGAAGATACAGTGTTGCATCATTTTAGTAATAATTTTAAATTTTGGCCTTATTTTAGAGTGCAAAAAGTGAAACCGTTTGAGATCGATAAAGTTCATGAAGTATTAAAAATTACTGAGTATGATGATATATTTGACGAATATAATAAACTAAAGGATAATTTATAATATGGCAAAAGCAGAATTGTTTCAAAAAGATATTCCGAAAGAAGAGCGGGTGTTTTATTTTGAGTCGGAAACGGATGATCCAATTAAAACGAAGGAACAAGAAAAAGGTCAGGAAGTGAGATTGCCAGAAGGATATCAATTCATTCCTAAGAATCCATTTGTGAGAATGTATTCAGCGATACTGTTTAGAATCTTTAAATTGTTTGGTCGCTGGTATGAAAAACGCTATTGGCAAGCGAAATTTTATGGACGTGAAAAATTGAAAGAAGCTAAAGGTACTGGTTATGTAATGTACGCAAATCATACTAATCCATTTCATGATGTGTTTGGCCCGGCGATTGCGGCCGATAGAAGAATTTTCACAATTATTAGCCCTGTGAATTTGAAAGTACCTGGGATTGGGAAATTTTTACCATATATTGGAGGGTTGCCGCTCGGTAAAACTCCTGAAGAAAAAAAGGCGTTCCATGCGGCGGCGGATGAAAGATTAAAGCAGGGGAACTGTTTGGTGATTTATCCTGAAGCGCATCTTTGGCCGTATTATACAAAAGTACGAAAGTTCCCAGCGGGTGATAAATCGTTTACTTATGCAGCGCGCAATAATTTGCCGGTATTTACTATGACGACCACTTACCACAAACGTAAAGATAAAAAACACGGTGATTTGCCAAGAATGGATATATATGTAGACGGACCATTTTATCCGGATGATAAAAAATCTGAAGATGAGAATCGGGCAATCTTGGCGGAAAAAGCTTATGATTCTATGGTAAAATATAGTAAGAAAAATAGCTATGAATATTTTGAGTATAAGAAAAAATCAAAGAAATAAAATTCGGAGCAAACGATGAGTATTTTTAACACGGGTAAAAGTTTTTTTAAGCAAACTAAAGTAGTACCAGTGTTTTATACTATTACGGATGATTATGCAAAATATGCGGCGGCGTCAATTTCATCGTTAATGCGCAATTCTAATAAAAAACGTTTTTATCGTGTGATAATCATGTATGATAAATTGAAATTGAAAAACCGTTGGCGGCTGAGAAATATGGTGTCGAAAAATGTGGCGATTGAATTTCATAAGATGAAATACAATCTGTATATGCAGATTATTATGCGGTATTCGGCTAAACGGTCTGGATCAGCGGATTTTTATGCGCGACCGGTTTATTATTACCGGGCGTTTATTCCGCGAATTTTTTTCCAATATGATAAAGGAATTTATATCGATTCAGATACGATTTTGAAAGATGATGTGGGGAAATTGTACGATATTGAATTGGGTGAGAATGCGGTTGCGGCACGTGTAGATCCAAAAGTTCAAGCTGTGCCGGATTTTGTGAATTATGTAGAAAAAGCACTAGGTATATCATCAAATGATTATGTAAACTCTGGTGTGTTGCTAATGGATTTAAAGAAACTTCGTAAATTGCATTATATGACGCAGATGACAGATTTAATTAAAAAGGATGCTGATTTAGTGGCTCCAGATCAAGATTATTTGAATGTGATTTTGAAAGGGCAAATCATGCATCTTGCTCCGGAATGGAATTTACAGCCTGAAGGTGAAGATGCGAAAGGCGCGAAATTATTACACTTTAATTTGTCAAAAAAACCGTGGCATTTTGATGACGTGAATTGTAGTGAAGACTTTTGGCGAGCAGCGAAAGGCACCGGATTTTATGGTGATTTGATGCGAGAAAAAGAGCAGTATACGGAAGAACAGGCGGCAGAAGACGCGGGAAAAATTCGTGCATTGATTGAAAAGGCTGCAAAGCTGGCAAAAGGCAAAAGGATTTTTGAATAAAAAATGGAGGTGCCTACCGGAATTGAACCGGTGTACGCGGTTTTGCAGACCGCTGCGTAACCACTCCGCCAAAGCACCGCCTGGATTAATTATAACATAGATTGAGTTTTTCTACATTTGTAATAATATAACACCAATTACCACGAGCATAGTAGCGACGAGGTGAACGAGGACGGTTTTTTTGTTGAGTTTTTCACGACCGAAACGCGGCCAAATGAGAGTAAGTAACAATCCAAGGAAGAAAATGACGATTGGTTCAGCAGAATCAGAGGCAGCAGAAGCGACTGCGACGGCTGGTGCAGTAATGAGTGCGGCACGATAGGTGAATTGTTGAACACCGCCCACTACAGCATTGATGATGAGAGGAATAAGTACTTTGCGGTGGCTGGATTTGTATACCGCAAAAAAACGTTTGCGATATTTTGGGCTACCATAAGCAACGATGAAATCTGCGATAGACTTACCAATAAGTACTAAGCCGATGGAAGTGGGAAATTGAGCATTTTCGGGGCTTACTTTTACGAATAGTATGTTGCCAATGACAGCGATTACAACATATAGTAATGCATAAAAAATTGCTTGTAGTTTGACCTTACGGCTTTTTTTGCGAGCAGTGAGTACGATAAGCAGAGGTGCAGCAAGGATGACAGCAAACGCAATTAGTTGCATCGGTGAAAATGACTGATCAAGGAAGAACCAGCCTAAAATTAGATAAAAGACTGGGGCTAATTGGTTAAAGATACCAATATTGGTGGATTCATCAAGCTCAAGCGCGCGGAAATAGGGAACACCAGCAAAGCCATGGAGAATGCCCGAAAGAATAATAAGTAGTGCAATAGGAAGAGTAATATTGCTAAAATTAAATCCTGAAAAGCTGAACATGATTAGAGCTACTACGATGAGGGAATAGGCATTGAAAAGCTTTTGAGATGCGGCGTTACGTCCTTTAAAGAAAACATCCGAAGTATAATTATCAATAAAAATACGAAGGGAATCAGCGAATACAGCAATGATTACAAAGAATAACCAGTTCAAGCTAGAGCTCCATATATTATATAACTATAGTAAATCGCGAAGATGACGAGCATTAGAAATCCTTCGGAGCGACGAATTGTGCCACCCTTACCATCTTCGCCGCGTTTTGCGACCATCCAGAGAATAGCAGAAGAACCAATCATCATGATGATATCAATTAATTCAAAGCTGCCTGGAGTAATAGTGCCGAAGATTGCTACGGGTAGACCAAGTACAATACATATATTGAAGATGTTGCTGCCGATAATGTTGCCAACTAGGAGTTCGTTTTCGTGGCGACGAGCAGCCGTGACAGTAGTGACGAGTTCTGGTAGTGAGGTGCCGAAAGCGACTACGGTTAGAGCGATGATACGATCGGAGATGCCGACCATAGCGGCGAGAGTAGAGGCAGAATTTACGACTAATTGGCTACCGCCGATGACGCCAGCTAGACCAAGAATGACAAATAGGAATGATAGGCCAAGTTTGTATTTTGGTTTTTCAACCGCTTTTTTATCTTTGCGGTTTTGTCTGACCATGTTGAGAATATAATATACGAAAATAGCAAAGAGAAGTACGCAAATAATAGCATCACCGCGTGAAAAGATATTGGCATCTTCGCCGGCAATACCCATATCAAGGAAGAGAACTACCATAGCTGTAGAAATTAAAAGAAGTAGTGGTAGCTCTTTACTAATAGTGGTTTTTTTGATGCCGATTGGGTGAATGACCGCGGCAACTCCGATAAGTAACAAGATATTAATGATGTTACTACCCATAACGTTACCGAGAAGCATATCGGTGTTGCCATTAATTAGTGAACTAATTGATACGGCTAACTCTGGTGCACCTGTACCAAAGGCAACAATAGTAAGTCCAATTAATTGTTTTGATACTTTAAAATGTGAGGCGACTGATGAAGCGCCTGAAACTAGCCAATCGGCACCTTTGATAAGAAGGATAAACCCGACGACTAAAAGTATGATTTGTAATGCTATTTCCATTTTTGTCTTTTGATTAAGTTTATGTTTAAATTGTAGCACGTTTTAGTATAAATTGCAAAGAAAAACCCATTTTTGGGATATAAAAATGGTGCTCTTGAAGCGATAGTTTTCGAACTACCTGAGGTAATGGCTAAGGCATTTATTTCTATAGATAGAGCAGGTGTTTTCGCATTCCCTTATCTATTATTCAAAGAGAGAAGTGATATGCCTGAAACCATTCAATACATCCCCTGATGTACCTCTATACTACTAATATCCGCCTGTTTTTTCTAGAACTATTACAGTATTAATGCTTAGAAAATTATAAGTATTTGCATAAAACTTCTTGTCCTTAAACTAATACATCTTAGCTTTAGGATTATCAGCTAAAAGAATATCACGCACTTTCTTCCAAAGTTCTTATGTAAATATTCTGTTACGGGATGTAGTATAATGGAGGGTATGAGAAAAGATGATTTGTTAGAAATGCTTAGATGCCGAAATACGGAAGAAAGTAGAGATCTTAAAAACAAGTTAGCTTTTTTGAGGAAATTATATTTTAAGAACGAATTAAATCAAGAAGAACAAAATGGCTACTTGAATATTCATAGTGAAGAAGCCTTAAAAGCTTTTTCGCTGCCTTCAAGATTTCAAGAAAGATTTAAAGAATATTGCAAGGAGTTAAATGGAAAAACTGTTGACGACTATCTGAAAGAGCTTGATGCATTATTTGGCTTCCGTAAAGATAATAAAATGCCTCGCCGTGGTTTTGATATTGATAGAGTGATAATAATAACCCCGGAAGAAGCCAGTAAAGGATCAACTAGATATATTCGCATAAATGAAAAACGTGTTGAAGTAAAAGTTCCTGCTGAAGTAAAGAATGGAACTCGACTTACAATAAAAGGTATGGGAGAAGAATCGACGAATGGTGGTGAGCCTGGAAACTTATACATTTACGTGCATATAAAAACGGATGAGTCGGTGCAAGAAGGTACGGAGAGGAATAGCTATTTTAATAGTATAAATAAACATGAAGAAACTGACGATGTGCAAGAAGAAAAAATCGTGGTAGACCCGAAAAAGAAATATCTTTGTAAGTATCATCATAATACAGGATGTACTTCCGATAAGCCCGGCGATGGTTTTTCGGAAAAAAGGTGTCCTGGATGCGGGCAGTTTTATATGCCATTGCAAGATTCATTGGATTGGTCAAACTATGCGAGTAGTGATGACCCTTCTTATAGAGATGATGAAAATGACATAGAACGAATCCAGAACTCTTATGACCCACCAGAAGCAATATATGACGATGATGGAAATTTAGAGTACTGGTAATAATTCTCGAGCACAAAAAATGGTGCGAGCGAAGAGACTCTAACTCTCGACCTCTTCCTTGGCAAGGAAGCGCTCTAAACAACTGAGCTACGCTCGCATCTTGTTTAATTATATCACATTATTTATATTTTTGTGAGAAATTATATGTTATAATGGTTATATAAAAAATAAGGAGATAATAAATGGCACCAGGAATAATAGCATTGATTGTCGTTATCGTGGTCGTTGCTTTCTTGATTAGTTTCGTAGCTGGTATTTATAACAGCTTGGTGAGACTCAACGAAAGAGTAAACGAAGCATGGTCTGACATCACTGTACAACTTAAATATCGTGCGGATTTGATTCCAAACGTAGTAGAGACTGTCAAGGGTTATGCGAAGCATGAAAAAGAAACCTTTCAGATGGTAACTGAAGCCCGCACCGCAGCGATGGGTGCTAAGACAGTAAAGCAAGCAGCAGAAGCTGAAAGAGAAATGCAAACTGCACTTGGCCGAATCTTTGCAATTGCGGAAGCTTATCCAGAGCTTAAAGCAAACGAAAACTTCCAAACTTTGCAAACACAGTTGCAAGATGTTGAAGATAAGATTCAAGCAGCTCGTAGATTTTATAATGCGGGTGCAAAAGATCTTAATACTAAGATTAAGACTTTCCCAACCAATGTAATTAACAGTATGATTGGTCATTTTAAGACTCGTGAGTACTTTGAAGTAGATGATGTTGAAAAAGCTAAAATCAAAGATGCTCCCGAAGTAAAGTTCTAATTTAAGGGTAAGTAGCAACACTGGGCCTCTGGCCCAGTTTTGTGTTATAATAGGATTAGTATGTATAAGCAAATTGCGGAGAATAAAAGACGAACTGTGTATATTATTATTGGGTTCGTATTGATGGTGGGTGCAATTGCCTCGCTTTTTGCGTGGGCATATAATGACCCGTTTATTGCTGTGTGGACAGTTATAATATCGATTGTTTATGCAGTAATTCAGTATTATGCGGCGGGATCACTTACCATGGTGATGACTGGGGCTAAAGAAATAACAAAGAAAGATAATCCACGTTTATATAATATCGTAGAAAACTTATCAATTACGACTGGATTACCTATGCCCAAGGTTTATATTGTTGATGACAAATCTCCAAACGCTTTTGCAACTGGGCGTGATCCAGAACATGCGGCAGTAGCGGCAACTACAGGGTTGCTTGATATTATGAATGATAAAGAGGTGACGGCTGTAATGGCGCATGAGATGTCACATGTAAAAAATTATGATATCAGGGTGTCAATGATTGTATTTGGATTAGCATGCGTGATTGGATTAATTTCTGATTTGGCATTTAGAATGATGTTTTATGGTTCAAGGCGTCGTGATGAAGAAGGTAGCCCAGTTGGTTATTTGTTGGTTTTGGTTGCGGCGATTTTGGCACCAATTGTAGCAAGTATCGCACAAATGGCGGTATCTCGGCAACGTGAATATTTAGCGGATGCTTCTGCAGTAAATATTACACGTTATCCAGAAGGTATGATTGATGCTTTGAAGAAATTACAATCGCATAGTACACCAATGAGGAGTCAGAACGTCGCGGCTGAAGCGATGTATATTAATAATCCTTTGAGAAAAGGTTTCTTTAGTAACTTATTCTCATCACATCCACCAATTGAAAAAAGAATTGAAAGATTAGAACATGGCAAAAAAACATTCTAAAAAGTCTAAAAACTTTAAGAAAAAACGTTTTTTAAAGAATAGATATAAGAGTCCCCATAAATCTTTTAAACGGTCTTATCGTGAAGACTATATTAGAGACACTAAAGTGCCCGGTATAATGTATCACATTTTTAAGAGTTTTGGAATGATTTTTAAAAATTGGAGGTTATTTGTACCATTATTAGCTATTGCGGTGTTACTTAATATTCTTTTTGTAGGCTTAATGAGCGAATCTAATTATGTTCAGTTTCAAGATATTTTAGATCAAACGAGTGAGCAAGTAGCTGGTGGTGATATCGGTAATGTTGCGAAGGCTGGCTTAATATTAATGTCTACAATTTCAACCGGTGGGTTATCGGGAGAATCGAGTGAAGCAGCGGTAATGTTTGGAGTGTTAATATTTTTGATTATTTGGCTTACGACGATATTTTTATTGCGACATCTTATGGCTGGACATAAGATTAAATTACGTGATGGATTGTATAATTCGATGACGCCATTAATTTCAACTTTATTAGTATTTGTAGTTGTATTGTTCCAATGCATTCCGATTTTTTTGTTAATAATTGCATATTCTGCAGCGATACAGACTGATTTTTTGTCGACGCCTTTTTATGCATTAGTTTTCTTCGTATTTGCAGCAGTGATGATTTTAATTACGGCATACTTACTGTCTTCATCATTGATGGCGTTTGTAGCTGTAAGCGCTCCAGGACTTTATCCAATGCGAGCACTCAATGCAGCATCAGAGATGATGATGGGACGAAGAGTGAGATTGATTTTAAGGGTTGTCGCATTATTATTAACGCTTGGAATTATGTGGGTAGTGATAATGGTGCCATTAATTTTGTTTGATATGTGGATGAAATCCTTTGAGTGGACGGAGGGAATTCCATTTATACCAATTTGTCTTACTACTATGACATGTTTCACAAGTATTTATATAACAACTTATCTGTATTTGTACTATCGTTGGATGTTGGATAACTAGCTAAGTTTAGAAATAGGAGTGGACCCTGATTTTTCTTTTTGACTATGATAGAATAATAGATATGGATATTAGTGAAGCTAAAGAACGTGTTGAAAAATTAAGACAAATTATAGATGATTACCGGTATCATTATCATGTACTTGATGAATCGATTATGAGTGAGGCGGCGGCGGATTCGTTGAAACACGAATTGTCGCTTTTAGAGTCTAAATTTCCGGAATTGGTTACACCAGATTCGCCAACGCAACGTGTAGCCGGTAGGCCTTTGGATAAATTTGCTAAAGTACGACACGAAAAACGGATGATTAGTTTGGCGGATGTTTTTTCGGAAGAAGAAATCAGGGATTGGATTGCTCGTAATGAAAAAATAATTCCTGGTGGTGAGATTAATGAATTCTTTACTGATATTAAAATGGACGGTTTGGCTTGCGCCTTAAAATATCGGGATGGTGTTTTTTATCAAGCGGTGACGCGTGGTGATGGTTTGGTGGGTGAAGATGTGACGTTAAATGTAAAAACTATTGAAAATGTACCATTAAAAATAACTTCACAAGAAAAAATTCCTTCCGAGATTGAAGTAAGAGGCGAAATTGTAATTTTTAAGAAGGATTTTGATAGACTCAACTTACAACAACGTGAAAAAGGTGAGGCGGAATTTGCGAATCCACGTAATTTGGCGGCTGGTTCAATACGGCAATTAGATCCGAAGGTAGCGGCTTCGAGACCATTGAAGTTTATTGCCTATGATTTGGTGACTCCAGATTCGACGACGTGGAAAGAAGCGTATGATACTTTGCGAGCTTTTGGATTTCAAACATCGAATGAGGACAAAGTTTTTGAAAAAGAGGATATCAAAAAGATGTTTAAGTACATTCGAGAACTTGATGAGTATCGTAAGAGCTTGAAGTTTAATACGGATGGTATGGTGATAAAAATTAACGATCGTGCAACTTATGATAAGTTAGGGATTGTAGGTAAGACGCCGCGTGGTGCAGTAGCATTTAAATTTCCTGCAGAAGAATCTACCACAAAAGTTCGAGATATTGTAATATCAATTGGGCGGACTGGTGCAGCGACGCCGGTTGCGATTTTGGATCCAGTAGTTGTGGCTGGTACGACAGTGAGGCACGCATCGTTACATAATGCGGATGAGATTGCTAGACTTGATGTACGAATTGGTGATACAGTGATAATTTATAAAGCTGGTGACATTATTCCTCAAGTAAAGGAAGTATTAATTAGCCTTCGTCCTAATGGTGCTGATCCATTTGATTATGAGGTTGCGTTGAAGAAACAATATCCAGAACTAACATTTGAAAGACCGGATGGAGAAGTGGTTTATCGTGTAAAGGGAGAATCGAGGGATTTTATTTTGAAACGAGCGATAGAATACTATGCTTCGAAACCTGCGTTGAATATTGAAGGATTAGGTGAAAAAAATGTCGAGGCATTGATTGATGCTGGTTTGGTTAAATCGATTGCAGATTTGTATAGATTGCAGGAAAATGAGATAGCAAAATTGGAACGATTCGGTGAGTTATCAGCGCATAATTTGGTAACAGCAATTAATGCGTCTAGAAAGCCGGTTCTAGCTAAATTTATTACAGCACTCGGAATTCGTCATGTAGGTGCTCAGACAGCAGTAAGCTTAGCTAAAAAATACAAGAGCTTGGATAGGTTAATTGAAACTTCGGAAGATGAGTTGTTGAGTATTCCGGATATTGGAGAAGTGGTGGCCGAAGCAATATTGGCGTGGTTTAGTGACGAAGATAATTTAGAATTACTTGGTGAGCTACGTGAATTAGGTGTTTGGCCACAGGAAGAGGTTGAAAAAAAGTTGCCGTTAGAAGGTGAATCATATATTGTGACCGGTACACTAAGTTCGATGGGGCGTGAGGAAGCGGAAGATAGACTACGTGCGTTAGGTGCAACAGTTACTTCATCGGTAACGAAAAACACTACGGCATTGATTGTCGGTGAAAAACCTGGTAAATCTAAGACCGAAAAAGCAATAAAACTAGGGGTAAAAACTATTTATGAGAATGATTTTTTGCGGTTGCTAGCTACTTAAGCATATGCTATAATTAAATGGTATGATAGAGTTCATTCGACGTCATAAAATAGCAACTGCAGTAGTGGTTTTTGATGTAATCGCAATTTTAGCAGTTGTGTTTTTTATCGTGTTACATAATGCAAAAAATGCGACAGTTGATATATATGTTGCGCCCAGTGGAGCTACGATTGAATTAAATGGAAAAAAATATGATAATTTTTCTTCCTATGAATTAATGCCTGGAAACTATCGCGTTAGAATATCAATGGAAGGAATGAAAACGAATGAATATGACTTTACACTAGAGCCTAACGGTTTTGTCAGAGTATGGAAATACTTATTAGACGATAATGGTAGTTTAGAATATTACTTGAATAATCCTAATGAGATAACATTCTTGTCACGATTTACTGATGATAAAATTATTGGAGATTTTATGAATCATTATGATAAAGTATCTTCGATAAGGGATGTATTGCCACTTGAATACTATGAACGTATTGATCCTAATAATACGTTAGGTGTTTTTGTTGAAGAGGATACGGAGGATTGTACAAAAGAGTTATTATGTTTAGTAGTCTATGGTGGTGAACAAAATCGAAATATAGCTTTAGATTTAATTAAGCAGGCGGGTTATAATCCAGATGATTATAGAATACGCTTTGAGGAGGAATAAAGATTGATGAAAAGAATGCCTAGGATTATGCTCATCGGATTTGTTTTTGTTGTATTTGGATCATTGATAGGTGTTGGTAGTGTATCGGCGGAGACTAGTTTGACAGAAGAAGAAGAGGCTATGTTTTCACAGAATAATATTCTGTTTTATGAACCATGTGTCACAGTTGACTCTAGCCGTCCTTTGGGTGGCGATATCAGTATTGCTGGTTCAACTGCTGAAGAAAAGGTTTGGAGTGGCTTAGCTAGTTTTCTTTCCGATGCGCAAGCAGCTGGTATTATGGGTAATATTGCTCAAGAGGATGGTAATTATAACCCTCTGAGACGTGAGGTTGGTCAAGGGGGTAAACTGTATAATAGAGCTACTCAAATGGGTCTTGGTTTAGTCCAATGGTCTTTTGGACGGCGGGTAAATTTGCTGAATTACGTGAAAGAACGTGACTCTTCTTTGTTAAAGCATTTTGAAAATGATAGTTTAGCCCAGGTGACTGGCGATGAATTAATCAAAAAACTCGGTGACGATACGGTTAACAAATTATATCAACTTGAAATAGAGTTTTTAAAGTCTGAGATCGATAAGAGCTATAAAGGATACTATAAACAAACCGATCCAGAAGATGCGGCGGTATGGTTCGAAGAACATTTCGAACGAGCAGGTGTTCCAAATAATGATTATAGGATGGAGAAAGCTAGAGAAGCATTTGAAAAGTATGCAGGAAAGACTATTTCTGGTTCGAGTGGAGAAAACGGTGAAGGCGTGGCTTGCAATGCGTCGTTTAAGGATAGTAAAAATATAAACGGGGCGGCGGTGGCTTTAGCTTGGCCGTTTGGGACAGATAAAGAAAAATGGGATTATCGGCAGTCTAACGGCTTAAGTGGAAGCGATGCTTATGAAAATATAAGTAAATGGACGGGCGGAAAGGCGACAGATGCTTTTAATGCGGCAATCGATGCTGTATACAAAGATCGTAGTTGGAGTCAGTGTCCAAAAATTGGTGCTTCTTGTGATGTGTTTGTCGGTACAGTAGTACGCTATTCTGGATATGATAAGGGATGGCCACGAGGCTTAGGACAACAGGACGATCGTGCTAGAGAAAAATCAGATTTATGGGAGACAATTCATAATGTGAGTGGTTTAGATCCGCAGCCTGGCGATGTGGTAAACACTGGTACACATACTTATATTGTGGTGCAAGATGAAAAGGGTGATTTTTATAGAGCAGAGGCAAGTTTGTGTGATTTCTTTGGACGAATTACGAGAAAATTTAAAGGTTTTGAGTCAGGCGCTACGGTATTTAGAGCCAAGAGTGCTAACAATTCTACTGCTGGAGTATCGGTGCAAAATGGAGTATCGACTTCTTCGACTACTGGTGTGATTGCTGGGAATACGACGAAAGGGAATCATGATATTGGTGCGACAGCGTTTTACTTTGCGTGGACAGCGAGTGACTTTGAGAACCGTATCAAGCCAGAATCGAAAGATGCTTGGTATGAAATGGTAAAAGAGGAAACTGGAAGTTATCCGGCATCTCATGTTACTGAAGGTGCTAGTTGCGTTGTGTTTGTGTCGGGAGTTTTACGTTATGCTGGAATGATTGATAAGTTTATTGTTGATGAACATTTGGATGAAAGGTTGGATAGGGATCCAAATTGGACTAAGGTCGCGGATGGTAATCTGAGTAAAGATGTTTTACAAGATGGGGATGTGTTAATCCGACGTTGTTCAAGAAATGGCAGCTCACATTATCCATGTCATTATGGAATCTATGCTGAAAAAGATGGTCAAGGATATACAGTTCAGGCATCGAATGTAAGTGGCTGTAATAGTGATAGTGGCTGTAAATATAGCTATCCGAAGGCAACAAAGGGATTGAGTGGAGGGTTTACTGAAGCATGGCGTAATCCAAACAATAAAACTGGTGGAGGACTATGCAATGTGTGTGTTGGAGAAGGTGAAGATGGAGGTTCAGGTGGTAGTGCAGTATTGAAAGATGGCGGTTTGGATTTAGCGAGTGCAAAGAAAATAATGAATGAGTATAAACAATTATGGAATGATAATTCTAAGGCAAGGAAGTATTATTTGAATTATCCATGTGAAAACAATGGTGTATTAATTGATAACTGTACATCTTTTTCACGTTGGTTCGTTAATGCACATGCTTCTAAAAAAATGTGGGACACTTCTGCAACTGGCCACGGTAAGGATGTTGCTAGTAACATAGCTAAGTTCTACGGATTGTCTACTAGTAAAACTCCTAGCGTTTATTCGGTATTCAGTGGGGCTGGGTCTGGTTATGAGGGGCATACTGGCGTGATATTTGGTATCGATACAAAACGTAAGAAAGCAATTATAGGTGAAGCTGGTTATTGTCAAGGAAAAGGCTTTATTGATGCTAAGGAAGTAGACTTGACTCCTTATACTAGCGGTGCATATACTTTTGTAAATGTGAATAGTGTAATTAATATTAGTGGGACATAATTGGGAGATTAGTATGGAGACTATAAAGACATTTTGGATTAACTTATCAAAAGCTCAGAAGATAGGTGTTGTTGCGTTTTTGCAGATTATATTCATTGCGATAATGATAGTATTATTCAATTTCGCAATTCAACCAAAGAGTCATGTGGGTGAAATCGTAAGTGAAGATGAAATCGGATTACCAGTTCCGGAAAAAAACGTTGATATGTTTAAAGATGCGTTGTGGGGAGTAATTAGTAAGAATGTAAAGGACGTTGATCAAAATGTCTTGAATGATGTAACTATAAGGGAGGGTACATATAAAGAAATTGAGCACGAGTCATCTACGGAAGCTGTTTTTATCATTGATATTGACTCGATAAAACAGTCATATACTGTATCAATTAGTTGGGTAGCTGAATCGGGACCAGGTATGTATGATAATGTTTCGATTGAATGTCCGCCTCAGAATCAAATGAAGTATCCAGAGACTGTTTGTTATGGTATGTATAATAATACTTATTCAATGGATTTATATTTACCATATGGTGTTTCCCCGGATGTGCCTGAGAACACTCCAGCTGCGCCACATTATTACATTACCGGTGATGAAGATGAGAAAACTATAGATATTATGGTTTCAGTTTGTGATGTTGAGAAATATAAAAAAGAAGCTATGGATTATTTAAATTCGACACCACTTAAGTTGGATGAGTATACTATTAATTATGAAATAAATAGTGTAGACGTGGAGTGTGGAAATGAATAGTAGTTACAGTATTGGAAACCTTTTTGAGAATGCTGGAAAGAAAAAGATTTTTGGATTCTTGTTCGCTGGTGTGATAATTGTAATTTTATTAGCTGTTTTATTAATGATGGTGTCAGGCGGCGTGCCAAATAATGAGGATGAGCAAGGGAATAATGATGATGAAACGACGCAAGATGAGGTGCCTGTAAATACGGAGTACAGTGCAGAACACGAATATACCTTAAGTGAGTTTTTGCCACGGGCGTATTACGAAGTTTTGGATGATGGTACTGGAGTAGACATGAAATATGATATTGTCGAGAACTCAGCTATTCCAAAAGGAATCGTGGTGACACTGGGTGGATGCGATGAGGAAAAAAATCGTTTGAGTGCAAATGAGTATTTGGGTACTCTACCAATTGAACCCGGTGAGTATGAAATTACTTATATAGTAAAAGGATGTGAGAGCAAATACTAAAAAACGCTTGTGATTGATGATTTTGGCGGGAGTAGTCTTTAGTTTCCCCTTTTCGTTACCAATAAAAATAAGACGCATGCGTCTTCTTTTTATTGGTGATCTCGGCGGGAGTCGAACCCGCGTTGTCGGGATGAAAACCCGATGTACTAACCGTTATACTACGAGACCGTAGGTATATTATAACAGTTGTGACTAATAATTGCAAGAGTAGGAGATTTCGTAATGATAAGAAGTCTTTTCGTAAGGAGGGTCGATATAAAATGTGACGGAAGTTTTATTTTCGTCGCAATATTTGGTAACTTCCTTTTTATACTGATCGTTTTTGCGATTATCATATAAGAATAATTGCCTGAGTTTGACTGGAGAAAAGCCGTATTCGTGATATTTTGCCATGGCAGAATCAAGATCGGTAATTTGTTGAAAACCTCTAGAAGATGAGAAGTTTGGATAAAAATAGTTTTCGTAATAATCGGTAGCCATTTTGTTAATGAGTGCTTCGATTTGATTTTGATCTTTTAAAAATACAACTGAAATACTTGCAACAATCACTGCAAGTGATGCGAGGGCGATGACGCCGAGAATGATTTTTTGAACGAGGGTAAAAGAGCGGCGACGAACGCGAACATTGTTTCTTTTTTTCTTATTATTCATAAGTTCTATATTATCATAATATTGAACTTATGGTAAGATATTAATATGAGTAGACTATTTAAAAGAACAAAAATATTAGCAACGATTGGACCTGCAACGAATTCAGCTGAAAAGATTTCTGAGATAATTATGGCGGGAGTAAATGGTTGCAGGCTGAACTGTTCGCATGGTTCAAATGAAGAACGTGATCAACAAATAAAATGGATACGTGATGCCGCTGCGAAGAAAGGACGAAGTGTAGCGATTTTGCAAGATCTGCAAGGACCAAAGATACGTTTAGGAGCTCTGAAAGATAATCGTTTGGATTTGAAAAAAGGAGACGAAGTCGTACTAGAATCACAAGAATTTGAACATGATGGCGGGTTGACGGTACCTGTACAGTATAATTTAGCGGAAAAGTGTCAGGTGGGGGAACCATTGTCGATGTTTGATGGTAGAATTAAGGCAGAAATTATTGAAATTGTTTCTGAGACTGCAATAAAAGTGAGGATTTTAAATGATGGATACGTGATGTCGAAGAAAGGTCTGAATTTGCCCGATACGGATTTTGGTGGCGATATTCTTACCGAAAAAGATCTTTCAGATATTGAGTATGGTGCAGGTTGTGATTATGATTATGTAGCATTATCGTTTGTGCAAACTGCGGAGGATATTCTTAAGTTAAAGCAATTGTTGTTATCGTATGGTTCAACGGCAAAAGTGATTGCTAAGATCGAAACTAAAAAAGCAATTGCTTCGGAAGCAAATCTTGAATCGATTGTAAAAGCGGCAGATGGAATAATGGTAGCACGTGGTGATATGGCGGTGGAAGCTGGTGCAGAAGTAGTACCGATGGTTCAGAGGAAGTTGATTGCGCTTTGTCGTAAACATGCAAAATTATGTATTGTGGCAACACAGATGATGGCTTCGATGGTAGATGAACCAGAGCCAACTAGGGCTGAGGTTTCGGATGTAGCAACTGCGGTGGTACAAGGTGCTGACGTAGTGATGCTCTCAGATGAGACTGCGAATGGTTCATATCCGGTTGAAACTGTAATGGAAATGAAAAAAGTTATATTATTTACGCAGAACCATTCAAAACTAGCACCAATAAAACAAAATGAAGAGGATAGAGAAGTTTATCCAGCTATTTCGGGCGCAGCAGCAAGGTTGGCCGAAGAGATTGACGCAGATGTGATCATCTGCCAGACGGCTTCTGGTGTGACTGCTACGACTATGGCCGGCGAGAGACCGAATTTACCTATTGTGACAGTTACTTCAAATGCACGAGTAGCGAACCAATTAGCGTTGATTTATGCGAATTCAGCATTTGTGCGCCCGTATTCAGAAGATTTTGGATATGATTTAGCAGTTGAATTAAAAGGTTCAGGATATTTACAAACACGTGAAGGTAATAAGGATTTAACTGCAGTGATCGTATCAGGCGACAAAAACAAATTCGGTACGGATACAATAAAAGTTCGAAAAATCTAATTTATTGTTTGATTGCTGCGAGACCGGGTAGTTTTTTGCCGAGTAAGAATTCTAGCGATGCACCACCACCAGTGGACACGAGAGAATAGTGCAAGCTGTCGTGTTCTTTCATGAGGTTCTCGACGAATCCTGTGGTGTCACCACCGCAAATGATGGTTTCAGCACCTTGATGTTCACCGATTAATTCTGCGGCGATCGTGGATGAGGTAGCATAGGCTGGATCTTCAGCGTAGCCTAAGAGCCCATTCCAGATGATGGTTTTAGCATCGGTGATTAGGTTGGCAAGTTCACCGGTACTGAGTGGGCCAATGTCGAGCTTTTCGCCTTTTTCATTGGTATCAAAATCGCTAGCTACGATTATTTTTTTGTGAGAAGATTTGTAGCCGTCTGCAGCAATTTTTCCACCAACATATATGTAGTCGGCTTGTTTTAGGAATTTATCGATTAATGGTTGTTTGTCGTCTACTTTAGCGCCACCAATGATTAGCAGGACTGGTGATTCTGGATTTTTGGTGACACTTTCGAGATTCTTAATCTCATTTTCGATGAGAAAGCCGGCATATACTGGAAGATGCTCTTTGATAGCGTCGGTAGAAGCATGAGCGCGATGTATTACTGCGAAACCATCTTGAACGTAAATATCGGCGTCGACTGATTTGGCAATATTAGCAATAAAGTCTGCATCGTTGGCTTCTTCACGTGGGTCAAATCTGAGATTTTCTAGAAGGGCAATTTTGACTTTACTAGGAATTGAAATTTGTTCATCTTTTTTTGGTAAATCGTAAAAACCGATAGTATGATTAGGGAATAAGTGTTCTAATACTCCTATGGTTGGGCGAAGCGAGAATTCGGGCGAAGGCTTGCCTTCAGGGCGACCAAGATGGGAAATTAGAATGATGCGTTTGGCGCCATGTTCTAATAGGTAATTTATGGTTGGTAAGCTAGCACGAATACGAAGATCGTTTTCGACTTTGCCATTTTTTAGTGGGACATTGTAATCGACACGAACTAAAATGGTTTTATTTTTTACATCTATATCTTTGATTGTTTTCATAATATCTCCTTTGAAAATCTTACTATAAAATGGTTTTAGAAGCAAATTATTGACTAGGGTATGATGAAAAGTTATAAACTATTTACAATTATGCATGGTGTGATATAATTTTTTTATGAAAAAAATTCGTAATTATCAGCAAGTGATTGGTGAGACCGTAGAACACATGCGTCTTGAAAAGGGCTGGACGCAGAAGGAGTTAGCTAAAGAAGTCGGGACCAGTCAATCAGCAATTCATCGTATAGAAAAAGGTGGTCAGAATATTTCATTAGAGATGGTTAAGAAACTTTCGGAAGTATTTGGTACACAAATTCTCTCTATAAATGATTCGGCAAGTCAGAGTTTCCGGATACGCGGCGGAAAAGAATTGAGCGGTGAAATTACGATAAATACTTCAAAAAATGCGGCGGTTGGGTTGCTTTGTGCGGCGTTACTAAACGATGGGAAGACTGTTTTGCATCGTGTAGCTAGGATTGAGGAAGTGTTCCGAATTATTGAGGTTTTAGAATCTATTGGCGTAAAATGCCACTGGACGAATCGGCATCGTGATCTAGAAATTATATCACCGCGCGAATTAAAGTTAGATGAAATGGATATAGAGGCAGCGCGTAAAACTCGTTCGATTATTATGTTCTTAGGGCCTCTATTACATCGATTTAAGAAGTTTTCGATTCCGTATGCGGGAGGATGTTCTTTGGGTACTCGGACGGTAGAGCCGCATCTTAAAGCTTTGGAGACTTTTGGGCTTAAAGTAGATGCTGAATGTAATAGTGGATTTTATGAAGTAGAAGTAGACCAAAAAACAATGAAGAGTCGGGATGATAGATATATTGTGTTAACTGAACGTGGTGACACAGTGACAGAAAATGTACTAATGGCGGCTGCAATGAATTCTGGTAAGACGACAATCGTTGGGGCTTCTTCAAATTATATGGTGCAAGATATGTGTTTCTTTTTGGAAAAGTTAGGCGTGAAGATTGAGGGGATTGGTACTACCAGGTTGACGATTTATGGACGAGCTAGGTTTGATATGGATGTGGATTATAATATTTCGGAAGATCCGATTGAGGCGATGTCTTTTATTGCGGCTGGATTAGTAACGAATTCTGAGATAATGATTATGCGGGCACCGATTGAGTTTTTGGAAATTGAACTTGAGGTACTTAAAACTATGAACGCTGATATTGAAAAATCAGCAGAATATCTGTCAGCTAATGGGCGAACTAGATTGGTAGATTTGACGGTTAAAAAATCAAAGCTTGTGGCACCTGTTGATAAAATTCATCCGATGCCTTTTCCTGGGCTTAATATTGATAATCTTCCGTTTTTCTCAATTATTGCGGCGGTAGCAGAAGGACGAACTCTGATTCATGACTGGGTATTTGAAAATCGTGCAGTTTATATTACTGAGTTAGCCAATTTAAATGTAAAAGTAGAATTACTTGATGCACATCGTGTGTATATTGAAGGGCCAACGAATTTTAGGCCAACAGAATTAGTCGCACCGCAAGCTTTGCGTCCAGCTGTAGTGGTATTAATTGGTATGTTGGCGGCACCTGGAAAATCGATTCTAAGAAATGTTTATACGATTAATCGTGGATATCAGGACTTTGCAGCGAGACTTCGACATCTTGGTGCGGATATTGTGCCATTGACCGGTATTTAGTTGAAGAAGGTTTATAAGTAATATATAATCAGAGTATGATTAAGGTTTCTGATGTTACAAAAAAATATGGGGATAAAAAAGCTTTAGATAAAGTATCGTTTGAAGTAGGGGACGGAGAAATATTTGCATTTATTGGCCACAATGGCGCAGGTAAGACTACTTTAATAAAAGCGATTGTAGGAATACATGATTTTGATGAAGGTGAAATATTGATAAATGGTAAGTCGATTGCAAAAGAGCCTGTAGCCTGTAAAAAAGAGATGGCTTATGTACCAGATAATCCTGAATTATATGAAAATATGCGAGCGATACAGTTTATTAATTTTATTTGTGATATGTATGAAGTAGATTTGGCACGTCGAGAGAAAAACATTAAGAAATATGCTGAAATGTTTGAAATTACGTCAAATCTTAATGACACAATTAATTCATTTTCACATGGAATGAAACAGAAAGTTGCTTTGATTGCGGCGCTGGCTCATGATCCGAAGATTGTTATTATGGATGAACCGTTTGTGGGGCTTGATCCTAAGGCAGTATTTGATATGAAAGAGTTAATGCGCGAAATGACCAAAAATGGAAAAACGATTTTCTTTTCTACACATATCCTAGATGTTGCAGAAAAGCTATGTACAAAAGTAGCGATTATTAAGAAAGGTAAAATTGTCAAAGTGGGGAGTATGAAGGAGATCAAAGGGGATAAGAGTTTGGAAAAGGTATTCTTGGAGCTAGAAAAATAAATGAGTAGATTTCTTTCCCTACTAAGAGCATCGATGTCGGAGGGGATGAATGTTTTTCGTGTTTACGGGAAGAAACAATCTAAGCTAGTGAGGGTTGGTTTGCCGATAGCTTTAGCTATTATAATTATGGTGTCGGTGGCTGGATATGCTGATATGATGATGGAGCCACTAGCAGAAGTGGGGATGGAGTTTGTGGTTTTGACTTTATATGTAATTATGGCCGCATTGTTTATCTTAGTGGAAGGGATATACAAAGCCAGTGGGTTGCTTTTTAATTGTCGTGATGATGACTTGATGTTGTCTTTACCTGTAAAAAAATCTACGGTGCTAACTATCCGGGCATTGAAATTCTATTTATTTGAAGCGATGATAAATGCGATTGTTTTTATACCGGCGATGATTGTTTATGCTATGAGGGTTGGAGTGGGGCCGTCTTTTTATGTATCTTCCTTGACGGCGCTTTTGATTCTCCCGATTGTGCCAATTGTAATATCATCGTTGGTAGGGGGGATAATAGCATTTTCGTCAGCGCAGTTTAAACATAAGAATATAGTCCAAATTATCTTAACAACTTTGTTACTCTTAGTATTATTGTTTGTTTCTATTAATATTAAAGATATATTACAGACTTTGGCGCAAAATGCAAAAAGTGTGAATGAAATTATTACTAAATTATATTATCCGGCTGGACAATATATTGAATTAGTGTTGGATTTTAAGTTTGTGGACTATTTGATTTTTATTATTACTAATGTAGGACTATTTGCATTAATGCTGCTGATGCTAGGTAGTGTGTATTATAAAATTAATTCGCGAGTGAAAATCGTAAAAACTGATACGGCTTTGCGCAGGTATACTTTGAAATATAATCGACCTTTAATGGCATTGTTTAGAAAAGAAGTTGGAAGATTTGTGAGCTCGCCAGTGTTTTTGATAAATGCTGGTTTTGGATTAGTGCTATATGTAGTAGTTGTGATTTTAGTTTGTACTAATATGGACGGGACTTTGGATGTGTTTTCTAAGATGGGGATTGAAATGCCTGTGGAGGCGATAATTAATTATATGCCGGCGTGTTTGTTTGGATTATTATTCTTTACATCAATGATGACTTCGATTACAAGTTCGATGATTTCTTTGGAAGGGAAATCATTTAATATACTGAAAAGTTTACCAACAAATCCGGTAATAATAATTATGGCAAAGGTTTTGGCTGCGGTGGCAGTGATGATACCGATATTGTTAGTTGGTGATATTGTGATGTTCATTAGGTTTGATTTTGATATTTGGCAAATTTTGATGATTATATGTTCATCTTTAATTATGCCGTTAGTGTCGGAAGTTATTGGTATAGTAGTAAATTTGAAGTATCCTAAAATGAATGCACAGGATGATACGGAAGTGGTGAAACAAAGTATGAGCTCGATGGTTGCGGTATTTATAGGCTTTGGATCTTCAATTATGATGATATATATAATATATAATACATTTAACAATGGTCTCTCTGCTTCGGAAACGGTTGGTGCCGGGTTGTTGTTTGGCGTAGTGGCTTTAGCGCTGCTGATGATTTACCTTTGGAAACGTGGGATTAAAGATTTTAATAGTATTAATGTGTAGTTTGTAGCGGTAGACAATTAATTTTGTTTGCTATAATGGTGTAATGGATAAGATTTTTGAAGGGTTAAATCAGGCACAGAAGGAAGCGGTAGAAGATTTGGAAGGTCCGCTATTGATTTTGGCAGGAGCTGGTTCTGGCAAAACGAAAACTTTAACACATCGAATTGCGAATTTGATTACTCACGGAGTAAAACCTTCTAGTATTTTGGCGGTAACTTTTACTAATAAGGCGGCCAATGAAATGCGAAGAAGGCTGTGGAGGCTTTTATATGGTTCTAATGATGAGCCATCGCGATCCTTTATGCCATACATGGGGACATTCCATGGAATTGCCGTGCGGATTCTAAGGCAAGAAGCAGATGCGGTAGGGATAGATAAGAATTTTGTGATTTATGATATGGATGATCAGGTGTTTTTGATTCGTCGAATTATGAAAGCATTGAAATATACTGATGATAAAAGTTTGAAGCCTAAATCAATTCAAGCCATTATATCAAACGAAAAGAATCAGGGGCACGGTCCAGAGGAATATGAAGCGAATACTTATTATCCTAACCAAAAAAAGATTGCAAAAGTATTCTATCGTTATGAAGAAGAAAAACAAAAAGCGGACGCATTGGATTTTGACGACTTATTGTTATACGAATTAAAACTATTTAAGGAACATCCTGAGGTGCGTAAACGTTGGCAAGATAGGTTTGAACATATTTTGATTGATGAGTATCAGGATACAAATATAGTGCAATATAATATTGTGAAATCATTGGTGAATGAAAAGAAAAATATTTGTGTAGTGGGGGATGATTGGCAATCGATTTATTCGTGGCGTGGGGCGGACTTTACAAATATTTTGAATTTTGAAAAAGATTTTCCTGGTGCGAAAGTAATTAAACTGGAACAGAATTATCGTTCGACTGGAAATATTTTGGAAGCATCACAAAAAATCATTAACGAAAATAAACAGCGTACGGATAAAACTTTATTCACGGAAGCAGGGAAAGGTGAACCGGTTGATATTGAATCTTTGCAAGATGAAAAAGCGGAAGCAAATTTTGTGGCATTAAAGATTTTAAATATGCAACGTGATTATCCGGATTTAGCGGACTTTGCGGTACTGTATCGGACCAATGCGCAATCTTATGCATTTGAAAAAGCATTTATGGATATGCATATTCCATATAAAATTGTAGGTGGCGTAAGGTTTTACGATCGAAAAGAAGTAAAGGATGTGCTAGCCATATTAAGATTAATTGTCAATCAGCGTGATAAAGTTAGTCTAACGCGTGTGTGTGGTAATGTAATTTCTGGTGTTGGTGAAGTTTCTTTGGCGAAGATTTTGATGGTAATGGACGTAATAAAAGGTGCTCAGCCTTTGATGAATGAAGAAATAGTTAAAGTATTAAAATCGGCTAAAGCGCGAAATGGTTTCAGTAGGCTGGTGGATTTTTTGAAATCGGTTGGGGTTGATGAAAACCCTGGTGAGATAGTAAAACGTATAGTAGAAAGATTTGATTTTAAAAAATTGACGGATGATGGTACGCCTAGTAGCGAAGAAAGAATGAGGAATTTGGAAGTACTTGGTGCGCAAGCGGCAGAGTATGATAGTTTGGATGATTTTTTGGCCGATGCTTCGCTAATGTCATCGGCGGATGAATCATCTGCGAAGAATGCAGTGACGTTGATGACTTTGCATGCTGCAAAAGGATTGGAATTTCCAGTAGTGTTTATAGTAGGGTTGGAAGAAGGATTGTTCCCTGGGAGCCGTTCATTGGAAAATCAAGAAAACTTGGAAGAAGAAAGACGCTTGGCGTATGTAGGTATGACAAGGGCAATGCAAAAATTATTTTTAACTTATGCTTTGTCTCGTTTGTCTTATGGTAATCGAAGTTATAACATGCCGTCTAGATTTTTGACAGAGTTAGGCTATAATCCATATGGTTCAGCTGGTTTTAAGGATAGTGATGGTGATGGGTTTACGGATTTTGATGATTTTGGTGATTCGGATTTTGACCCATTTCCAGATGATGTACCGGTGTTTGAATAAAAATGATTCATAAAAATAAAAGCAAGCTTAATTTTGCTTGCTTCTTTGTGTGGTCAGGGTGATCGGACTTGAACCGACGACCTCAGCGTCCCGAACGCTGCGCGCTACCAACTGCGCCACACCCTGATAAGTGTGGTCTGGGATAGGAGATTTGAACTCCTGACCTCACGCACCCCATG
>JAEEGL011373881.1_pt1 | contig 31969 bp, 24 predicted proteins | sample 9134231 | NCBI WGS metagenome assembly JAEEGL01 (sample SAMN16246548, study PRJNA631951) | gut metagenome | biome: gut microbiome; feature: rumen; material: fiber-attached | host: Bos | place: Iran: Karaj | collected 2018-10 | reverse complement strand
CGTGACACTATCCCTGCAACATCTACACAGATTCTTCAGGGTATCACACGTGCCGCTCTCCATACCAAGAGCTTCATGTCTGCTGCATCATTCCAGGAGACAACGAAGGTGCTCAACGAGGCTGCTATCCGCGGAAAGAGCGATTCACTCCTCGGTATGAAGGAGAACGTAATCTGCGGACACCTCATTCCTGCCGGTACAGGTCTGCGTGAGTTCGAGAAGATCATTGTTGGTAGCAAGGAAGGCTATGAGCGTCTTCAGGCTAACCGCCGCAACGTCCTCGAGTTCTCAGACAGAGACCTCTAAGAATTGACATAACATTCTAAATAGAAAATCCCTGCAAAGTTAGTTTTGCAGGGATTTTCTATTGTTATAGATGTTGCTTTCCACTTCTTCTTTCTGACTTGGATAAATATGATTTCGTGTGATTTTCGTTAATTTTAGGTGTAAATGTATATTTTTACATTTTTAATGTCTTGTATTTAAAAGAAAATGTGTACTTTTGCTCTCATAGTAAGTATAAAAAAATAGAATATGGAAAGTGCTGTTTTTAATCCTACACAGGTTCATCTGCTCAAAATGTTCTCTTATGCTAAGACAGACGAAGCTTTTGAGGAGATTAAAAAAGCTTTGTCTCTTTATTTCGCAAAGAGAGTGAGTGATGATATGGATGCTCTATGGGATAGCGGAGAATGGTCTCAGGAGAAGAATGATGCCGTACTTGAAGAGCATTTACGTACTCCTTATAGACAGCATAAATGAGAATAGTCCTTGATACTAATTGTCTGTTAGCCTCTTTGTCAAGACGTAGTCATAATTATAGGTACAAACTAAAAACTTCAACAATAAGCAGATGAAATTAAAAAAACTTATGTGTGTTGGCTTGATTATGCCATTATTATTATCGTGTAGTAATGAGAATGAAGAAGAAATGGCTGTACCTTCGTGTCATACCTTTGTGAGGTTTGTTTCTTCTTCAGGAACAAACGTTCTTGATTCATTGAATGTTTTGTCTAAGAATGAAGGTATACTACTGGATTCTGCAACTACACGATTAATGACAATTAATGTGAATCGTTTAAGCGATAATAGGTCTCTTACGCTGATAGGAAAGCATTGGCTTTTTACTTCCAAGAAGTCAGATGTGAACTTACCAAAAGACGAAACAATATTGGAATTAGTGTGGAATGACTTCAAAGCTACAGATACCGATAATCGTGCAAAAAGATACGACGAGGTATATGAGGCAAAAATGAAAGGTCCAGAATTATTTGGAGATGACCAGACTCATACATTGAGATGGTATGCCCATATCTCTGGCAAGACATTTGATGCTTACAAATGTGAAGTTGATGGAAAGGAAGTGGAACTTGCTAATGATCCATTCTATAAACAACAAACAAGAATGGGGGTTCATGGAGCATGTGCTTTTGTAAATTTCCCTTGTAAGTGAATAGCCTATTATAATTTCAATGCCGACAAATGAACTTCATAGTTGATTTGTCGGCATTGTGTATTAATGTATTTGTTTTAATTACTTTCTACTTTATTATTGAACCATATGATGGTAGGAGCAATCTTCAATTCATATTCCGATGAAAAAACGAAACACATTCAAATCTTCTCGCTATTTTAATTAGGTTGAAATTTTTTAGATTGTGATGATATATGTATTTTTATCTATTCAGGCTTATCGCTCATGAAGTTGATGAATTCATCAAACTGGGAGATAATTGTATCAATATCTGGATTTGATCTCTGCACTATGATAGCAGCAAAATTGTCAACTCCCTCGGCTTTGATATTTACATCACGGAAGTAGAATTCTTTCTGACGCTTGCTATCATTAAACCATCTCACAAACAATCTGTTTCGTGCTGCCTGCTTTCTATCTCCAGCCTCACAGATATAAAGCAAAATGTATGGATTACTGATAAAGAAAGCCTCAATAATTGCCATTATCGTATCCTTTAGTTTCTTGTCACTTGGAGACGATTTGCTGTTTTTGTTTATTATAAGAAATTGATATGCGTTTTCAGGTATTGAACAGGCAACGTGTTCATCTTGCAGATAGTTTAGCAACTTCCTCTTCTGCCCATTCTCTTTCCACGCGAGCTACCCACTCGCGTTTCTTGGCAATAGCAAACTTTACGGCTGCAATAGCCTCTTCCCTTGTTTTGTACTTTATTGCTTTCATAATGAAATGTTTATATTTGATTGAGGACAAAATTAAGCATTTTCTTCGAAACAAACAAATAATTTTATAAGAAAATCAGCAAACAATGTATTTTGAGTTGCAAAAGCGTAAGTATTACTTTGTTTGTACTTCGCTGCTTTTCCTCTTTCCCTCCGAAGTAAATACCATATAAATACCATAAAGATACCATATAAATACCATAAAGATACCATATAAATACCATAAAGATACCATAAACTATTGTATTTTTAATGTGTTTTAATGGTAAATATTTGGTTTTTTATTTGGATTTTCTACGGACTTTCACTATCTTTGCAAAAAAATTAGATACTTCAATAATTAAAATCCAAAAGAAATATGGCAAGAGTAGAGAAGAATGGAAATTTTAGTGGCACGATTGACAATGTGGTTTACAGAAACTACAATGGTACAATTGTAGCTTGTCAAAAACCGACAACTTATCGTGATGCGAAGACTGAAGGACAGGTTGTGTATCGAGTAAAAATGCGCAACATACAGAATATATATGCTGCGTTGAAGGAGGCGTTGAGAGGAAACTTTCAGGATAAGGTGGGGCGACAGACCGACTACTCGCGTTTCCAAGGCGTTAATATGCAAAAGCCGGCTGTATATCTGAGCAAGAATGAGGTGGCCATGAAAGCCCAGGTTGTGGCTCCGTATATCGTTTCGTTCGGTACTCTTCCTCAGGTAGAATATGAGCTAAAGGATAATTCTCTCGTGACAAATATCAGTCTCGGTAATCTCTCTATTACCCCTGATACGACGGTATCAGAAATAGTCCTCGCCATTGTGAAGAATAATGATGGCTGGGAATATGACGATTGCCTTGAGTTTATGGCCGTCAAACAGTCGGAAGGAAAGACTCCAACCGCCAAATGTTGCTTTGCACATCTGTCACTCGACAAGAATGATACATCGAAACTGTCTGATGCTCTCATCGTTCGTAATGCCAGTCAGATAGAGCTTGGTTCAAGTGAGGAAGGTTTTCTTCAGATGAATGTTTCTGATAATGCCGGCTTTGCGATAATAAGAAAGCGTATGGCAAGCAAGGGACTAATGACATCCACACAGGAACTTGCAATCAACAATCCGTTGTTCGACCAATATCATAGTGAGAAAAGCAAGCAAAAGGCTATGGACAGCTATGGGGTGAACAGGAATAAAAGCTTTCTTGTGCCATAGAAAGCTTGGTATATAATTGAAAATTCTCAGACCTTGAAGAAGATGCTTCTGGTCTGAGAATTTCTATTTTGAGAATATGATGAGATTTGAAGATGCCTTAGTCTTCGGGGGTAGGGGAGGCCGGCTCTTTATCATAGCTGTTCACGATAGCAGCCACACACGAGTCTGACCATACGTTTTCGGCTGTCTCTATCATATCAATAATGGTGTAGATAGGAAGGATGATGCCGAGAATGGCTATCGGAGCTCCAACCCCCGACATTAGAGAGAGGGTGAGGAAATAGCAGCCCATAGGGACACCTGCGTTTCCTATGGCAGAGACAACGGAGATAACGATCCATAAAAGGATGGTCGGTAACGTGATAGGTGTGCCGCCATTCTGCATCACAAAGAGAGAGGTTACGAGAATGAAGGCTGCACAACCGTTCATGTTTATGGTTGTGCAAATTGGAAGTACGAAACGGGCGATGTTCTTGCGTACTCCCAGACGGTTCTCTGCACTTTCCATCGTTACAGGTAGGGTGGCCGCGCTACTCTTGGTGAAGAGAGCCATAAGTACGGCAGGCATCATTCTGCCCAACACGTGGATAGGGTTCATGCCTCTTGACAAAAGGAACAGAGGCAAGACGACAAAGAACTGGATTACGTTTCCTCCGATTACTACCAGTACGTATTTTCCGATAGAATCGGCAACAACACCTGCTGAAATCTGGGCAGAGAGTTGGGCTGAGAAGGCAATAATACCAAGAGGGAGAGTCCAGATAAGGCCTCGGATGAGCAGGAACAGGAGCTCTTGAAGTCCTGACAAGCCCTTTACCACCACCGCCTTATTCTCAGATTCAGGCAGTTTTGACAGGCCTATACCGACAGCAAATGCGAGCAAGAGCAAAGAGAGGACGTTGCCTTCAAGGATTGGTCGCACGATATTATTAGGTATGATGCTGATGAGATGGTCGAAATATGATGTCTGAGGAGTTGAGTCGGTATAGTCTGCACTATTGTTTATAGCCTCTAACGGAAGGTTTCCTGGGGCAACCAACACGAACAGAATTGCTCCAACGGTAGCAGCAGCAAAGGTGGTTAGTAAGGTATAAGTGAGGGTTCTGCCGAAGATTCTGCCTGAACCCTGAGAACCGAAGGTTGCAAAGGTGGTAATAACAGCCAATACAATAGTAGGGACAGCCAATAGCTGAAACAGCCTTGTATAGACCGTTGCTATAAAGTCCATAGTTGTGTTAAGCCAACCGATGCCTAATAGGCCTAATAACGCACCCACTATGAGTGCTCCTATCCATATTAATGTTTTCTTCATATATTATGACATGAGTTTGAGTTTGAAAGAGTTCCGCTTATGCTCGTGATTTGCATCTGTGAGATTTCAGATATCTGTGGTTAACAGAATCTGAACGTTTTCGTTAAGCCAAAAGAGCAATGACAAGCTTGCTTGATCATTGCCTTGGCGAGAAAAGGTAGGATGAAATCCAACGCAAAGGTACGAAATTAAATTGAAAGTTCGGGCACAAAGCTCCAAGAACTTTGACACCCGAACCGAATAAAGATTAAAAAAATATTATTTCTTCATCACTAAATGAAGCGACAATCTCTATTACTTATGTGTCTGACGCCATGTGTGTGCATAATCAATAATGGCACGAAGCTTTTCCCAGTCTGTATCGCCAGGAACTGTGCAGTCAGCACCGAGGATGAAGTTTGGCGCAGCATCCTTGAGAACCTTGTCAACTTCTGCCTTTGCCTCCTCAAGAGTACCCTTTGAGATTACGCCAAGGCGCTCAAGACCACCGAAGATTGGACGACCGAAACGCTTCTGAGCCTCCTTGAGGTTGAGGGTAGAGCCGTCAGAGAACTTCAAAGGAACGTTGATGATGCTTGCTGGATAGTCGGCATATTCATAGAGAGCCTCTGCATTCTTGTAAGGAGTACCATAGTCGCAGATGTGAAGGATGTTGATAAGACCAATCTCATTAGCCACCTCGGAAACATGCTTGTCCCATGGGCGGATCTGCTCTTTCCAGATCTTTGGAGAGATAGTGTTACCGTCGCCACCCTGGCTTGATACGTAGAAGCCGTCAGCACCATGCTTTCGTGCAGAACGAAGATAGTTCTCGATAGAGAGTGAGAGGTTCTTGATAGCCTTTCCGAAAGCCTTTGGATCTTCCTCAATGAGCTTCTTAAAATCCTTGCCACGACCGAGAGTCTGGTGGGCAAGAGCGAGAGGAGAGTAAACGGTAGGAAGGATGAATGCCTCCTTGCCAAACTCGCGAGCGAGATCCTCTATAACTGCTACCTGTGGAGCAAAGAATTCCTCGCTATATACTGGAACCTTCTCCCAGTCCTTACCTGACTGGATATCAATCTTTGGAACTGCGATTTCGTAGAAAACCTTAACGAAATCCATGTTTGTTGCCTTATAGAATGCCTTGTGATCTTCTACAGCCTTACGACCGAGCTTATTCTCGAAATGAAGGAAGAATCCTGCTGGAACGTAGTCGTTAGGACGGCTTTGGTCAAGAACCTGAAGGATACGCTCACGACGGTTGTCAGCTACTGACTGCTGAGCGTTTACTGCCTGAATACCTGTTGTGGCTGCGATAAGAGCCACGATTGCTGTTTTTACGTTAATAAAATTCTTCATGTTTTTTCCTTTCTTTATTATTGTTTCTTTAATATCTATTTTTCAAATGCAGAGGCACAGAGACTGGGGATATTATTAATTCTTGCTTTGCGTCTTAGTGTCTTTGCGTTTTGAATCCTTTCGCCTTCCGGCTCCCTCCCTACGAGGGGAGGGCGGGGGGGAGAGACCGTATAACCCTTTACTGATACTCAGGTCCGTAAGGGCCGTCACCAGTCTCACCGCTGTAACCCCAGTTCTGTTCGAGGTTCGGGTTAAGGATAATCTGATCCTGTGGGAGAGGGAGCAAGTAATTTTTCTTTGAAACGTTCTGTATCTTTGTGGTCTTTGTTCCCAGAGTCTCAGCATCGGTAGGAGTATTAGCCTTGACGTATTTGACTAAGATGTGCCAGCGGATAAGGTCGAACCATCTCTGTCCTTCGAGAACGAATTCCAGACGACGCTCTTCACGCAGACGCTCACGGAACTGCTCCTGAGTAAGACCATTAAGGTCGAGGTCAGAACCGTCGCTTGGCTTGTTCTGCACATTGGTGTAAGGATTCCAGTATGCACGACGGCGAACCTGATTTATAGCATCGTAAGCAGCTGCTGTAGGACCGTTAAGCTCATTCTCGGCTTCTGCCTTTATCAAGAGGATTTCTGCATAACGGATGATGACTGTATTTGTTGACTGACCGGCAGCATTACCGCTTGATTCCGGCTTCGCATAGTTAAGAGAGTCGATGTACTTGCGGAAGCGTGGAATGGTGAATACGAAGTCTTTACCTGTGTTTGGATCGTAGAGCTTCTTTGCCCATGATCCGTCACGACGCTGGTCGCGTGGGTCTGTCTGCTCGTAATACTTATCGCTTGTTGCCAGAAGTACAGGCTCTGCATCGCTCCAGTTGGTAGCAAAAGTACAGTGGCCAGACACGTTGCCGTTGATAGTTCTGTCATGTTCTACGGTAAAAATATGCTCCGGACCGTTCTTCTTGTCAACTGACCAGTTGTCGATGAACTTGTCTATCAAGCGATACTTGCCTGAATCTATGACCTTCTGTGCATAGTCGATAGCGTTCTTGTAGTATTCCTTCTGATTAGCTCGGCCTTTCTCTGTAAGAGTCTGTGCCCAAACCAGATAAACCTTTGAGAGCAGAGCTTCGGCAGAGAGACGTGAAGGCTTGCTGTCGCGGTTTGAGTAGTTGTCAGGAAGGTTCTCTGCCGCCTTGAAATCGCTTACTATCTGCTCATAGACCTCATCGATGCTGTTACGAGGAGCTCCCTCGCCCTCTCCGTCATGTAGTACGATAGGCACACCGCCAAAGTATCTTACGAGATTGAAGTACATCAGACCGCGAAGGAAACGCGCCTCATTGATGTAGTTCTCCTTTGACTGATCGTCAATCCAGTCAGCATCGGTGAGCTTGTCGATAACCACATTAGCACGGTTAATGGCTGTATAGTGCTCTTCCCATGCATAGCCTACGAAGAGGTTTGTTGGTTGAATGGCGAAGTTGGAAAGCTCTCGGATATGAGCTGAGTTTGTCTGTGCTCCAGCCTTCACATAGTCTGTCTGAAGATCGTTGATATATACGCTCTGGTTGTTGAACATACCATAGAATCCATCTACTGTGAATTCCTGATAGATACCGTTGATAGCGGTCTCAATATCTTCCTTGCTCTTGTAGAAATTGTCCCTGTCTATAGAACTGAGGGAAGTCTGGTCAAGGTCGGCGCAGGAGGTAAATATCAAAAGGGATAAAAAGAGTCCAGCGGCCTCTCCCCCCGCCCTCCCCCGTAGGGAGGGAGCTGGAGAGCGAAAGATGTTCGCTATATTTCGAAATATATTATGCATAATTATAAATTTCATATCCTATTTTTAATCTTTAATTTTCTATTTTTTCGGCATTCTTCCCATTGCCTTCCAGCTCCCTCCCTACGGAGGGAAGTTCGATGTTGATAACATCAGAGTATGTGCAAAGCGGGGAGGAGAGGCCGTATTACAGCGTTATATTAACACCTACGAGAACTGTCTTTGCTGCTGGGTATGTACCGTTGTCAATACCCTGATATATTGCGCTTGTCTCATCGCTACCGCTACGGTTTGCTTCTGGATCATATCCTCTGTAGGATGTGAATGTGAAGAAGTTCTGCAATGAGAGATACAGATGAAGTTTTGCATCCTTTGTAACCTGTGGAACAGGTAAGGTATATCCAATCTGTATGTTACGAATCTTCAGGTAAGAAGCATCTTCTACGAAACGATCATCAGTGTAGATAGAAGTGGCGTTGCTTGCCTTCTGAATAGTGTTGCTTGGATTTGTAGGTGTCCAGCGGTCAGCAACAGTAGCAAGAGGGTTGTAGTAGTAACCGTTTCCTCTTTCAAGGCGACATGCCATCTCGTTGAACAGCTTATTGCCGTAGCTACCGCTTGCGCTTACGAACAAGTCCCAGTTGCCGTATGTCAGCTTGGTGTTGAAACCGTATGTGAAGTCTGGCTGAATATTGCCGAGAACTACGCGGTCCTGTTCGTTAACCACACCATCGTCGTTGATATCCTCAAACTTTGGATTACCTGGCTCAACGGTTGATATTGTCTGTGCTGGCAGACTGCTCAAGTCCTCGTTGCTCTGAATGATTCCCTTGAAGCGATAGCCGTAGAAAGAACCGAGAGGCTCGCCAACCTTAACTATGAGCGGATTGGTATATCCGTGGCTTGGAATGAAATATTCTGCATTGCCAAGGCTTGTAACCTCGTTCTTGTTGTGGGCAATGTTTCCGTTCAGAGTCCAGCGCAGTTTCTTTGTCTCTATCAGAGTGCTGCCCAGTTCAAGTTCTATACCCTTGTTGGTAACTGAACCTACATTGCGAAGTACGGTATTGAAGCCTGTCACCTGCTCTACAGGTACGTTGAGCAACAGGTCGCTCGTCTTCTTGTAGTAGAAATCAAGAGTAGCAGTAAGTTTGTTCTTGAAGAATCCTGAACTCAATCCTACGTTGTAAGATGTTGTAGTTTCCCATTTCAAGTCTGGATTAGACTTGTTGCTTATCACATAGCTCGTAGCGCGCTCGTTGTTTACTATTACTGTCTTTGGAACAACATTGGCAGCAAACTGATAGTCGCCTATCTCCTGGTTGCCGACCACACCTACAGAAGCACGAAGCTGAATGAAATCGACTTTCTTGCTCAGGTGCAGCCATTTCTCACGGTCAATGTTCCAGGAAGCTCCGAGTGATGGGAACCATCCCCAGCGCTTGTCCTTGGCAAAACGGCTTGAACCGTCGGCACGAAGTGTGAGAGAAGCATTGTATCGTGAGTCGTAACTGTAGTTGAAACGGCTGATCCATGATTGCAATGTAGAGATATAATGTCCGCTTGATGATGGCTGAGTAGTGCTTGCTGCACCGAGGTTGTCATAACCTGTTGCATCGTTGCTGAATCCGTATGCCGTTGTTGCAATACGGCTGCGGTCTGTACGCTGTGCAGTATAGCCTGCAAGAATTGTCAGCGAGTGTACCTTCTTGAATGTATTGCTATAGGTAGCTGTATATTCAGTCTGCCAGATATGTGTCTTGGTCTGACCTACGGAAGCGTATCCGTTGTAAGGAAGTCCGTCAGATGTATATGAAGGAGCGTAGTAGCTCTGGCGGGTGTTAGAGATATCTGCACCGAGACTCGCTTTCAGTTTAAGCTGAGGAATGATTGTCCATTCAGCAAAGCCAGTACCGAGCAGACGGGTATTCTCCGTTTCTGTCTGGTAGTTCACCATATCGCTTATTGGATTTCCTACCTTACCGTTGTAGATATCCACGCTCGTTGGGTTTGGCTCATAATTGAAAGTTCCGTCCTCATTATAGATAGGAGCGTATGGAGTGTGGGATATTGCACCGTACCAAGAGTTGGCAGCAAACATTGAACTTCTGTCTGACATACCTGTCATCTTGTTGTATGCACCACTTGCATTCACACCAATCAAAAGGTTCTTGAATACGTTGCGCTCATAATTCACTCTTCCTGCATAGCGTTGCAAACCTGTATTAAGAAGAATACCTTCCTGATCCTTGAAACTGCCGCTGATGCTATAGCGTGAAACCTCGTCACCTCCTACGGCTGAAAGCTGATGCTCCTGTGTGAAAGCGGTCTGCAAAGCAGCATCCTGCCAGTTGTAAGTAGCCTTTGGTTCTTCTACTCTGTAACCAACCTCACCGTTCTCGTAAAGCTCGTTCCAGATGTCTGCCCATTGCCAGGCGTCAAGGAAGTCGAGTTTCTTTGCTATGGTGCTCCATCCGAAAGAAGCGCTATAGTTGAGGTTGTTCTTTCCGTGCGATCCTTTCTTTGTGGTGATGATAATCACACCGTTAGCACCTCGTGTACCGTAGATGGCGGTTGCAGAAACATCTTTCAGAACCTCGATGCTCTCAATGTCTGAAGGATTGAGGAATGACAAAGGATCGAGAGTGGCATCCGAACCACGAGCACCGGTCTTGTTTGATGAAACGTCGTTATACACAATGAAACCGTCAATGACATAGAGAGGCTCGTTACCACCAGTAATTGAGTTACCGCCACGGATTCGGATTATGCTTGCAGCACCAGGCTGTCCAGAGGTTGTGGTTACATTCAAACCTGCTACAGCTCCCTGCAAAGCACCTTCTACCGATGTATTGTTCTTGCGAAGCAATTCGTTGTCAACTGATGAGATGCTACTTGTCAGCTCCAATCGCTTCTGTGCTCCGTAACCCACAACAACAACCTCGTTCAGTCGGCTTGAGTTATCTGCCAGACCAATTTCTACAGGCTCTTCAAAGTCATAAACATCTACATCGAGAGGGCGATAGCCTACATATTCCGCTTTCAAGGTGAGAGGGGCATCCAGTTTTGTCTGGAGAGAGAAGTTACCATCCACGTCGGTAACTACGCCCGAACCTCTTTCTGATTTCACAATTACCGCAGCTCCAATGAGTGGTTCTCCTGTACGTACATCGGTGACGCGTCCTTTTATAAGACCTTGCGCAATAGCCAATAAGGGGCTGATTGCAACAAGTGTTGCAATAAACAATCTTTTTACCATGCTTAAAAAATTTTGTATTGTGTTTTTTGAGTTGAAGGTTTAAGGCTAAAGGCTAATGACCTTTGACTTTTGACTTTAGACCTTTGACCTTAGACTTTTGCCTTTTGCCCTTACTGGTTCTGGGCTGTCAATGTGTTCTGTACCTTATGAATCTGAGTGCTTGCCTCTTTCTTGTCGAGGTTCAGCAAACCATATTCGTGATTGTATTTAGTGCCATTCTCAAGTACCCACTGAAGGAAACGGTTCACAACCTCGTCGGTATTGCTGAATGAGATACCCACTTTCTCAACTGCAATCTCTGATGGCTTGCCATTCTCCAGAACCTGAAGCACATCGTCAAGAGAACCGTTGTCGCTGAATGTGTCAGCAAGATCCTTTTTCAAGTCAAGACCTACGATAGAGAGGTCAGCCTTCACATGGCGGTTCTTCAAGTCAAAGACATTTGAAAGAGCGTTGAAAGTAACGCCGAGAGGATCCTTAGTGATAGCGGTGTTGAGAAACAGGTCATCACCAGAGATGCGCTTACCACGGAAACTGCTGCTCTCCTCACCGAAGTTGTGGGCGAAAGAAGAAGCTACAGATGTAGCATTGCTACCGCTATATACTACGATTGTCTCGAAAGTCTTGTTCTTCTTTACATCCTCATCGAAATCCTCGTTAAGGAAGAAAAGCTGCTTAAGCTTCTTAGCGTTAAGATGCTTTCCTTCGAGCAGACGTGCAGCCTCTGAGCTACGTGCTGTGATAGGCAGCACGGCTGTCTCTCCGAAATATATAACCTGATTGATGCCGTTTGTGTTTATGTTGTCATTATTGTCTGAAACAACATTCAAGTCAATATCCTCTTGGTTTGCTGACCCCTTTACAATCTGGAAAGTAACACCTGGCTCTGTCTTTGCATATTCCTCAATCCACTTCTCAATGAGAGGACGTGCAAAACGTGGGCTCTTTATTGTGCGAACATTATTCTCGCTGTTGTTGGCACCATTGCCCTTTGCTTCTACGCTGCTGAATCCGAAACCTAAAAATATAGCTAATGTAAATATAATCTTCTTCATAATTGTTCTCGTGTTTTTTGTTGTGTTATATTAAATATATGTTATACCTGAGTACTGTTCTTCCAACAGTCTCTTACATCATTGCCATCATCATGTCCTGGCAACAACAACAACCCTGCATTCGCATTCGCTTTGTATTGTTCATAATTCTGTTCATTTTCTTATTAATGATTCTTCCGAATCCCTCGCTTTTGGAGGGGGTATTTGTTCGTATTTGTTTCTGAGTGACAACGTGCAAAGCATCCTCGCACGACAGACTTGCTTTAGCTTGTTGAGCTTTGCGAAAAAAATAGTCAACGTCGGCTGCAAGCCGGTGGACGTCTCTGATTTCTGAGTGCAAAATTACTACTTTTCCCTCACCTGCGAAATCCCTAATATTCGGCATTTTCATACCATAAACATGGTATTTGGGGTATAAAATGGTGACATAAAAACAAATTTACGCCAATTCGGCATTATTTTTTGTCGAATTGGCGCTTAATTGTACTAACATTTTTGCGAAAAACAAGAAAATTTCTTATTACTGTCCGATAAACCTCTGTAACTTACCTTCCATCAAGAAATTGAATCTTGGTAAGCCTATGAATAATACAAAAACAATAAAAACCCCTTAATGTCTTAGAGTCTCGTTCCTCGCCTCTTGCTGCTATGCGTATTTATTTTTCTGGTAAGCCCTTGGGCTTCCCGAAAAAACAAATCCACATATCAGGCCTGCGGCAAGACATTAAGGTTAAAAACAGGAAAAAGCATATAACCATCAGCGTAAGGTTGTGATGGGCTTTTTTATGTTTTTTACCTTTATGTTCACCCCTCGCAGAGGGTAATGGATTGATTGGATGAAAGACTGGAAGCCCAAAAGGCTTACAATGGCTTTCAGACAAGCAATACATTATAAAGGCTGCAAGCCTTTTAGAACGTAAAGGGGTTTTTATGGTTTTTGTTTTTACCGGACAGCAATAATTAAAATGAAAAATACAAGTTAGAAATGCAGCGATTCGTTCGAGAACAGATGTTATCTGTATTTTTCATTGTTCACTTTTCACTTATCATTTTATAGTTGCAGCGATATATTCATATATAAATTGCGTCCTTTTTGCGGAATGCGGCACCAGTCGGCATAGGTAGTGTAGCTTTTGTCAAACAAATTCTCTATACCGGCACGAAGGGTGACAGGCAATTGAGAATTGAAAAGTGAGAATTGATAATTAGCAGAGAGATTGACAATTGCCCATGCCGATGTTTGTGTCTCACCATATTTCTTTCCGTAATTTGTCTGACGCGCATTACCGTGCAGTTCTGCCTTTCCCTGAAAACTGCCGAGATGCAGGTTCAGACTCGTGGTATAGCTGAAAGGTGAAATCATTGGTAGCGTATCACCCTCATCGTCAGTTCCGCTGCTATAGCCTAAGCGTGTGTTCCATGCAAGCCATGGCAGGAAATCCCATTTAGAGCTCAGCGTTGTGTTTATGATTCTTGAATGTGAAAGGTTGCCATAGACCTTCACTCCTTCAGCACCAACTGTCATCGCACTAAGACGCGGTTCAAACTGACCGATGATATAGTTTGTGAAGAAGAAAGAATTTGCGTCTAAAGATAAATGAAAATTGTCAATTGATAATTGATAATTTGCGTTCAGTTCAATGGCACTCTCGTTCTTCAGTCTCGGATTACCGATATAGTCATACTGGTCAAACGTGTTGTTGAGATAATAGCCGTATGCCTCAGTAACCGTAGGAGCCCTGCTTCCCCAACCTGTCCCAACAGAGAATTGTGAATTTCCTATTGATAAATGGTAGTTGGCAGCTATGCGACCTGTAGTCTGATGAAACTCCTGTTTCATACCAGGGAAGAAAACACTAAGAGCCTTATAACCCTCATCGTTGTTCAGTCTCTGATTTTGCCACGATAGCTTGCCTGACAAGGTCAGCTGAGAAACGCTACTAAGTCGGATATTATCGGCAAGCGCAGCACCGGTATTTAGCGTTCCCACATCCGGCCAAGTCACCATATACATCGGCGCAGCACCACCAGGGTACATCGTCATGTCGGCAAACAGACGGTTGTAGTAAAGGTCGTAGTTCGCCGTTAGCTCATGACTGCCTTTCGTGCCACGAAGCAAGCTATACAATCCTGTTGTCCAACTCTCGCCCGGCATATCCATGTGAATCTCCACATCAGGGCGCGTCGTATCGTCCATTATGTGGGTGATATGGTTGTAGTACGCCTTTGTTTCCCACGACTGCACCAGCCTTTCTTCCCATTTCTTGCTATATGCCAATGAGGTGATGAACGCTTCAGCCTTCGAAACATCCATGTTAAGAGCGGGATATCCCACATCTGTTGCGCGGTCAAAGATGAAAGTTCCTTCAATGGCGTCTGATGGCGAGAGGCTGAATCCGAAGTTGTCATAGATATTCACTTTCTGAAACTGTGAGAAGTCCACTACCTTACCGCCACCTTCCTTGTAGTTGTCGGCATGGCGAAAGAAGATGCCTCCGTTACTATAGAACGAATTGGAAGTAAAAGCAGCACTTGCACCATATACCTGTAAATGTCCGTTGCTCTCATATCCGATATCGGCACCTGCCTTGAAAGCATTGGCACCAAAACCAGCCCTATGCAACTTCAGGTCAAGAGCACCACCGATGTTACCTGTAGCCTGCGGATTACCGTTAAGGCCAGAGTTTAGGAGAATGCTCTGCAGGTTTCCGCTCTCCACATAGCTCGTCACGGGATCCATCTTATCCGTGCAGGCATAGAAAATCTTCATACCGTCGATAGTGGTAGAGACACGCTCCGTCTGCATATTGTTAACGGTCGGTTCCCAGGCATACGATCCTCGTCTGACCAAATCCACATGGTTAAGTTCCTTCAGGTGCTCGTCAATAGATGCCGACTGTCCCTTAGCCGACCTCTTGCCGCCCTGTCCATTAGCAACAACCACCACCTCTTCCAATCTTTGTGGTTCGGTGGCGGCTGTATCTGTCTGTAATATGGTTGATAACAAAAGAAGTTCTATCATAAAGAGACCCCCTCCTTCTCCCCCCCCGAGGGGGAGAGTTTTTATGTACAAAAATACTATTGATAAACGATCCCCCTCTTGTAGTTGCTTTCGCCATTTAGAAAAACCAATTAAAACAAAAGAATACAAAATAAAACATTTTGTTTTTATATGTTTTTATTGGTTTTGTCCTGTTTTTTTAGATGGCGAAAGCAAATATAAGGGGAGGGTTTCTATATAGGTGGGTTCTATAAATTAGCTTTGTTAGATTTCAAGGCTGTTTTCGAGGTCAGTTTGTAAATGAACGAAGAAGTTATGCGGGCATAACGACTGAGTGAGCTTACAAATTGAGCCGAAAAGAGACCGAAAGGTAACAAAACGTAACCCTTGTTCGATTTGTGAATTTTACGGTGGTAATTTATAGACCCCACCTATACAAAATACTATCAAAAAGCCCCCCCTGACCTCACAGCCCCTCACCCGTCCTGCGGACAGTCTCCGACACATACTCGGAGATACTCAATCTCCGACTTCCCAAAAGGGAGATGGAAAAGTTACCTTCTGCCGCTAACGGAGATGATTATGAGGGATCAATACTAACTTCCTCCTCGCCCCTTGGGGAGAGGATGCCCGAAGGGCTGGTGAGGGGCTGTGAGGAGCGGTGTTATGGGTGGGTCTTTATATCGTCACATCCCAATACAGAGAGCTGAGGCCTTCCTCGCCACCTGCCACGACATTACCCTTGGCATCCTTCACGGTGAAGTGAATGCGCCACAAGCCAGTCATTGTGAGGTTGACATTACCCTGATAGCTGCCGTCCTTCTGTTTCACTAGCGGAGTATTGTCAGGTGATGTGTGGTTGCCCATATCAGGCATACGAGGATCTATCTCCACGGTGAATGTCTCAGTAGCCAGAGCATAAGGTGTGGTGATTGGGTTGCTCTTCTTTGAGATATAAGCCTGAATCTTGTTAGAGCCAGTCTTCCAGTCGTTAGGATTAACCAGAGAAATGAAGTATGTATCATCGCCCACCTTGAAAGACTTCAGCCAAGCCTGTCCCTCTGGCAGACCATTTACCACGATATCCTGCTTCTCAACCTTGTCCTCCTTGCCCAGTATCTGAACATCGTATGAGAGAGTCCATGAACCTGCCTCGCTGGTGTTCATAATGAACGAAACCCATGAGCGTTTCACAGCGATAACATCTTCGCTGAATCTCTCTGCCGCAGGACCGGTAGGAGTGCTGTGATACATATCCATCTTCACCATGTGCATCAGAGGGGAGATGTTCTTCACCTCAAGATCCTTAACGTAGTTGCCTGTCAATCTCTTAGTGGCTACAAAGAAAATCTCGTTGTATCCGTTATGTAAACTGCCATCGCGAGTATAGGCAAACACATTATATTTACCGTCAACCTCCTTCGTTAATCCCGGCACAACCTTCACCGTCTGGAGAAATTTATATACATGCAGGGCATCCTCAGCCGTGCAGCATTCCACGTCTTCGGTAAGAGTGATCCCCGGAATCTCTATTCCACTATCTACACCGTCATCATTGCTGTTGCAGGCTGTAAGTGCAACAGCAACAAGAACCCAAAACAATCTTTTTACTTTCTTCATAATACCTTAATTTAATTATTTGATTACAAATTACTAATGACCGAAGGTTTTCAACCTTGATTTTGCCCCTTTACTTAATTATGTCGCCTCCAGACTTCCTCCTTACGGAGGGAAGTTCGATGTTGATAACATCGGAGTATGTGCAAAGCGGAGGAGAGGCAGTCCTTCTGATTTCTGAGTGACAACGTGCGAAGCATCCTCGCACGAAGGGGAAAATGCGTGTCAGCCCAAAAGGCTGGTGCATGTTTCATTTCCCGAGTGCAACGTGCGAAGCATCCTCGCACGAAGGGAAAAATGCGTGTCAGCCCAAAAGGCTGGCGCATGTTTCATTTCCCGAGTGCAAAGGTACTAAGTTTCTCCCACTCCCGAAATCCCATGTCTTAGGCATTTGCATACCGCAATTGTGGTATGTGATAAAAAAATCCCTTTTAACAAGCGCATTATATATATTTTTTTCTCAGTAAAAACTTTCCATGCACTCTAATTCTGTTCTAATATTTATCTATGAATGGGAGTCATAGCGGACTTACAACGGACTTATAACGGACCTGATGTGGAGTTAAGGGATATAAAAAAATGAGGTGAACGCACCATAAAAGATACGCCCACCTCTCAGCATTATTTAGAAAGTATAGATTATTTCTTTTACTCCTTCATAATGAAATATACCAATCATCCGCCCCGCATGCTTGAACGCATATTCGAGAATCTGATGATTTTCTTTGTACTCATTGCAGATACCACATGCTACCTCATCTGCGTGGGTAATGGTTGTTTCTATGCTTTTTGAGATTTTTCAAGTGCAAAGTTACATTGATTTTCGCATTACCGCAATCCCTCATTATTGGCATTTCTCATACCTGTATTTTGGGGGTTCTCTTGTTTCTCATAATATCAACAATGGTTCCTTCTGTCTTTACCATACCTGGTGAAGCTATTAACCCCATGTTGTGCATAGTTTCCTCTGGCGTTATGCCGTTAATGCCGTGAATATTCTCTATGGCGATATTGTCGAGGGCCAATCCAACAGACTGATAGGCAGCATCAACTGCCACGATACCTTTCATGGTGCATCCATGATTGCCACCATCGCAAATCATGCCTGTTATGCTTGAAGCCATGTTCTGAATGGTCAAGGTCAGTGTTTTCAATGTACCGCCTTTCAGATAGGCAAGTCCACATGCCATACCAGTACCAGCAGCAATGGCACATCCGCAGAAAGCAGATAATTTGCCTGAATATTCTTTGATATACATACAGACGAGATAGCTTAAGGCTGTGGCTCTAAGCAGTTGTTCGTCGCTAAGTCCCTTCACTTTATAGCAGGCGTAGAGCGGTAAGGTTGCAATGATACCATGTGCTCCGCTTCCCGTGATGCTCATAGCGGGGTGGCTAAGTCCGAGTACACGTGCCTCAATGGTTGCATTGCAGAGCAATGATGCTGAGGTCTGCTCGTCAGAAGAAATAACTTTCCTATCATTCTTATTATACAGATAATGTGTAAAAGTGGTTCTTCTGCTCTTTATTGCTTCTTCAAACAGAGAAAGATTAAGGTCGTAGGCTTTGCTGATAAAGGCAATTTCATTCAAGGGAACAGTCTTAACATAGTTCAGAATCTGGCGAAGCGTGTAACGGTGAATGACAGGAATTCTATCTTCCGTCTCTTCCTTCTCCACTTGTTCTTTTGAGAAGACAACGCGTCCGTTTTCTGTTATCTCCGTGATGTTGGTATGAGTATCCTTGATAGTTACAGTGGCTGTGCCATTGTCGGTTGTAAGTATTACGTGGATGTAGATTCTACTACTGATTTCGCCCATAGACACCGTTATCTTTCCCTCTGCCAGAAGCTTCTTTGCCTGTATGTTATGCTTTTTGGTAACACAATCTAAGCATTCCAAACCTTTATTCGCATCTGCTGCCACATATCCCAAGGCGGCAGCATGTGCATTGCCTACCTCGTTGCTATTAGGAATACCGCAGGTGAATGCATTCTTGTACATACCGCTATTCAACACCACGTGCGTCTCTTGCAAGATGCCAGTAGCATGAGTCTTGGCTGTGGCAACAGCAAAGGCTATGGCTACAGGTTCTGTAACGCCCAATGCGGGACGCATGTCGTTAAGAATTAGTTTTGTCAGTTGTTTCATTGTTATGTCTTTTTCTTATGAAACATGTAGCGAAACTGCATATCAGTAATAGCCAAGGATAGAAAGCCGTGAGGAACATATCTGTGGATTGCAGCGCGACATTACTTCCTGATGCTTCAATACCTTTCAGCAATAATAGCATACACCCACCATAAGGAAGAACGAATGGGAATGTGCAGATTACTGTAGCGAGGATGGTAGAGCGACGATAAGGATGAATTTGATGTCGCTTGCCTATACTGTTTACGAATGGAGCGATACAGATATTGGCTATGGTATTCACTGCTGCTATGAGGATGCCAGATAATGCAGTCATAGAGAAGATGCTCAATTCTGCTAATATTGTGGAATGCCTGATGTGGCGGTTCATGAATGAAAGGATGATGTTCATGCTTCCACTTCGGATGATAAGTCCGGATAGCGAAACTACCACCATAAGCAGAATACATATATTCGCCATTCCTGCAATACCATCTACTACTGCTCCACTCACATTGTTTCCTTCCAAACATACGAGGTCGGATAAACCGAACAGCCCCATTGTTGTACCTATCAGCACAGCAAGTACGATGCCTGAGAAGAGTGACACGAAGATATTCACATGGAGGAAGGAGAGCGCGATAACCACCAACGTAGGTAAAATCATAGTGAGTCCAAACCAATCGTCAGAGATGTTGTAAGGCATGCTTTCTGGTGATATTGCCCAAAGTTTGCCTGCTACCAAAAAGAGAATACAAGTCAGGAGACTTGCTGTCAGTACGATAGGCAGACGATGTTTGATTGTTCCGCCTATATCTGCCGTTCGCCCTCCGTCTTCAAACTCCTGTGTGGAGGCTGCTATAACGGCTGTATCAGAGACAGGAGCAATACTGTCACCCAAAGCGGCACCTGAGAGAATGGCACCGCCAAGAAGTGCGGGATTTGCCCCGACTGCAATACCTGCGGGGAAAAGCGTGAGACTCATAGCACTGATTGTGCCAAAGCCTGAACCCGTGGAAATGGCAAACTGACCAGAGAACAGAAATGTGATGACGGTGAACGTTTCGTTCAGCGTCTCCAATCGGGTTGAAATCCACACCAATCCCTCAACGATGTGTCCTTCTTTCAGAATATTGCCATACACACCAACTATCAGCCATAGCAGGGTGGCGGTCATGGCGGTCTTACTTCCGAAATATTCGAAGATGGTTGTCCAATATCCCTTGCTGTTTTTGGTAATCACTCCTCCTGTCAGGATTGCAAGTATTCCGATTGCTACCAGCAGATTGATATTGACTGCATTGATAAACGAGAGGGTGATGGTGGTCACTACGAATATAGCAAAAGGCAGGACTGCCGCCAAGGGCGATAGTCCTACCTCTGTTGTAATTGTTACTTTCTTATTGTTCATATTAATATCCAGGGTTCTGGGCAATGCCGAGATCCTCGCCTTGGAGTCCTGTTGGGATTGGCTGGCGATAGTGACGGCCACGAATATTGTTGTACTTCGCACGGAGATGGTTGTGTACCTTGGTGAAGTATGCCTCCTGCTCTGCGGTGTATTTGTTGCCGAGAGAGGTTTTCCAGTCGTTAGCGAAGTGCTTGTATTCAGATACCTTCTTTACTGAAGAGATGAGGTCCTTCCAACGATAACTGTTGAGTACAGAGAACTGCTCGTATGTGAACTCGTAATCCCATTCACGTTTGATCTGATCAAATGTTGGTGCATCTACGCTTTCAATACCGGCACGCTTACGAAGCTGGTTGAATGGCTCTGCAGCCTCACTGTTACGACCGAGCTGTACGAGTGCCTCTGCCTTGATGAGAAGTACCTCTGCATAGCGGATTTCGATGCGGTCAACTGAGTTCTTTGTAATCTCAAGGTTCTCAGCGTTCTCATAGCTCTGATCCACGCCCTTACCATTGATTGGGGTGTAGATAGGTGAGTAGTAGTGGTAAACCTTACCGTCTTCTGGGTTCTTGATCTCGATGAAGTATGTCTCTGCTAAACGCTTGTCTTTAGGCTGCTCCTTTTTCCAGTCATCGTAGAGGTTATCGTCAGCCACCTCGGTATGGTTCTGTGTGTAACCGCGACCATTCTCACCGTTCTGGAATGGGAATGTCCATGAGCAGTGTGTCTGGTGATTACCTTGAGCGTCAGTCTTATCACCATCGTGAGCGATAGTGAACAGATGCTCGTTAGTGCCACGCTTGTTGCTCTCGTAATCACGACCAAAGAGCTTGTTGTAATCAGGATCGAGTTTCAGAAGACCGCTCTTGATAACTTTATCGGCATACTCCACAGCCTTTTCCAGACGGCTGTCTGTCTTAGAGAACTCTGGGTCCTTCTGTCCGTTTGCGATTGCCTCAACCTCCTTTGCTGAGAGTGGGTTGTCACCCCATACGAGGTATGTACGTGCAAGAAGTGCCTGTGCAGCCTGCTTTGAAGGGGTGCGTGGATCACCATCGTAGTCCTTCAGAAGTTTCTCTGCTTCGGAGAAATCGCTTACGATCTGGTTGAATACTGTGTTGAGATCCTGACGCTCTGTTGTAGAACCACCTTCCTCGGTGAATACTGGCACTTCACCCCACAACTGTGCGAGCTTCAGATAAGCCAATGCACGGAGGAACTTTGCCTTACCTACGGCAGCGTTGTAGCCAGCCTCACTCAACTTGCCATCTTTCTTTGATTTCTCGATTGTGGCAATAGCCTCGTTGTCCTGAGCGATACCGAGGAGCAAGTGGTTGAAGATCTTAACCTGATACCAAGTGGTAGGCTCCTGCTCAAAACGGCTGTTCACAGGACCTGCTTCGCTTTCTTCGCCCTCGAAAGAGATGAGCTTGTTAGAGTTAAGCTCGATGATGAATGAGAATGATGATGAGAGTGGCTGCCAGTGGCTATATACACCATTGACGAGTGAGAGTACGCTTGCATCGTCGGTTCCCACGGTCTCGTTAGTCACCTGATTGTTGCTTGGATCATCGTTGTCACTTGAGCATGATACGAAGCCCCATGAAAGTGTTGCTGCCAATGCAGCACTGAGTAGAATCTTTGTCTTTTTCATACTGAATTCTCCTTTTTACCTTATTAATGAAAAATGTTTATTGATTTCTATTTTTGTTTTGGGGACACCCCAAAGTTACAAAGTCAAATTAACTCCGAACACAAAACTGCGTGATGATGGATATGCTCCGCTATCCGTTCCGCTTGCTACCTCCGGGTCATAACCCTTATATGGTGTGATAGTAAAGAGGTTGGATGCGGTTGCATATACTCGTATCTTGACAGGAACGTTCTGCAAACGTGGCAGACGATAGCCGATAGTGAGATTGCGAAGTTTCAGATAACTGGCACTCTGCACATAGCGACTGTCTATATAGCCTAATGGACGGGCGTTGGCGGCCCAAGGCAATGTGTTGCCTCCGCGTGTAGGAGTCCATGAGTCACGCACTGTGCTGAGCACGTTGTACGAGTCGTTGGTCAGTTCCAAACGGCGGCCAAGAGCATTATATACTTCGTTGCCGTGACTTCCTGCAAATGATGCAGAGAAGTCGAAATCGTGCCATGTAAGCTGTGTGTTGAAACCATACACAATGTCGGGCTGTATGCTGCCAAGAATCTGACGGTCGTTGCCGTCTATGCGTCCGTTGTGATCGGTGTCATCATATTTCAGGTCGCCCGGCTCTGGGGTCTGTCCGTTGACGGTTGGTAATGCGCTTACGTCTTCGCCATTCTGTACGATGCCTATGAAACGGAGTCCGTAGAACGAACCGAGAGCCTCACCTCGACGGAGAATCTGCTGGTTGTCTGAGCCCTGGATAACGTTGTTCGTACTGCCCATGTCGGTTATCTTGTTGTTGTTATAGGCTATGTTGGCTGATATGTTCCAGCTCAAGTTCTTGCGCTGTAGGATTGTTCCGTTTACAGCAAATTCAACACCCTTGTTCACAACATTTCCTACATTCTGCAACTGACTTGTGACACCAGCAGAGAAGCCCATAGGCACAATGAGAAGCAGGTCACTTGTCTTTTTGTAGTAGGCATCGAAAACGATGCTCACTCGGTCACGCCATAGTCCGAGGTCAATACCGAAGTTATAGCTTGCTGTGCTCTCCCATTTCAGTTTGCTGTTGGCTGTATTCTGCTTTGAGTAGCTGCTGCTGCCACCGTAAGAACCAGTTGAGTAGCTTGTGGTGAAAGCGTAGTCGCTTATCTCCTGATTACCCACGAGACCGCCAGAGAGGCGCACTTTCAAGTTGTCGATAGCGCGTATGTTACGCAGGAAATTCTCCTTATCCACGTTCCATGAGATACCGAGTGAAGGGAAGTAACCCCATCGGTGACCGGCAGAGAATCGGCTGCTGTTGTCGGCACGGAAAGTTGCGGTAGCGTTATAGCGTTCGAGCAGCGTGTAGTTCACACGTGCTATGATACTATTGAGTTTTGACTCGCTAATGCCTGTCTGCGGAGTGTGGATTTCAGAACCGTCATCCAGATTGTACTGCTTCAGACTCTCATTGGTGAAATGGTTCGTGCGTATTGCACTATGTGTGGAGGTCTGTGTCTGGCGTGTGTAACCGCCTAATGCCTCTATGTGGTGATGGCCGAAATCGCGGTCGTAGGTGGCTGTATATTCCTGTTGCCAAACGTCTGTCTGACGATTTCCTGTACCGCCAATACCCTGTGTTGCGAGTCCTAATGATGTATATGCACCTGAGAAATAGTTCTGCGTTAGTTTCTCGCTATTCAAACCAACTGATGCCTTCAAGGTCAGATGTCCTATCTTATAAGTGGTCCATACGTTGCTCAACAGATAGTTATTCACATTCTCTGCCACGCTTTCCTTGAGGTCATACACAGGGTTGGCTGCATGATCGCCAATAGCGAAGTAAGCATACTCGTAAGGATTGCCGAAGTTATACGATCCGTCTTGATTATACACGCTAACAACTGGTGGCATAAGCAGAGCATACACGAAACTGTTTGTTATGCCGGCAGAGAAAGGTGATGAGTTGAATACCTTTGCCTCTGAGGTTGTGAGTCCGCTCTGCTTAGAGCGTCCGTAGGTAACGTTAACGCCGAAATGCAAATCCTTTTGCAGTTCCCACTCCGTGTTGATGTGGAAGTTATAGCGCTCGAAACCTGAGTTAAGGATGATTCCGTCCTTAGTTGTATAGTTGGCAGAGAATGCATAGCGATTCTTCTCCGTACCACCATTGATGCTCAGTTCATGTGACTGCTGAATAGCGTTGCGTAATACTGCGTCCTGCCAGTCTGTTCCCTTGCCAAGTGCCGTAATTTCGCTATCGTTATAGCCGCCCTTGTTGCTGAAATAGTCCTTCTGATATTGTGCCCATTCTGATGCGGTAAGCAGATTCAGTTTCTTTGCTATACTGCTAACTCCGAGGGTGTAGGTGTAGTTTACGTTGGTCTTACCTTCACCTATCTTACCCTTCTTCGTAGTGACGATAATCACACCATTAGCACCACGAGAGCCGTATATAGCCGTTGCCGATACATCCTTCAGCACCTCAATAGATTCGATGTCATTAGGGTTGATTGTTGCCAGAGGATTAATACTCCCGTCAATTGCACCAATACCTGTGCTACTGTTGGCTGCATCCTTGAAGTAGATGAAACCGTCAACCACATAGAGCGGTTCATTAGAGGCATTCACAGAATTACCGCCACGAATGCGAATATGACTGTCGGCACCTGGCTGTCCGCTACTTGCTGTAACTGCCAAACCAGCCACTTGTCCGCCAAGTGCTCCGTCAAGAGTTGGTACAGGGGCATTCTCGAAGATGTCTGCCTTGATAGTCGTTACGCTACCTGTAAGTTGGGTACGCTTCTGTGTGCCATATCCCACAACCACAATTTCGTTAAGTCGGTTGCTGTTGTCTATCAACGTAATTTCTACGGGCTCCTCGAAGTCATAGACATCCACTTCCAAAGGACGATAGCCTACATACTCCACTCTCAATGTAAGTGGAACTTCTTTCTTTGTCTGGAGTTGGAACTTACCGTCCACATCCGTTACGGCTCCCTTACCTTTTTCATTTTTCACTATTACGGTTGCACCAATCAGCGCCTCACCATTGCGTGCATCCTTTATACTTCCAGTTATCAGCCCCTGTGCCAAAGCATAGAGAGGGCAGATTGCAATGATAGTTGCAATTATCAATCTTTTTACCATATACTTTCTTAAAAAATGCCTAATCTAACCTATTGAACTATATTTATGTTATGCCTGAATACTATTATTCCAACAATCCCTTACATCATTGTCATCATCATATTTCGGCAACAACAATATCCATATAGTTGCATTCGTTTGGTCTTGTTCATAACTTCTAAATAATTTATAAAAGCTAACGACTTTCTACCTTTGACTTTTGCCTTTTCGCTGATTTTTGAGTGCAACGTGCAAAGCATCCTCGCACGAAAAAATAGTCAATGTCGGCTGCAAGCCGGTGGACGACTCTGATTTATGTGTGCAAAATTACTACTTTTCCATCACCTGTGAAATCCCTAATATTCGGCATTTGCATACCAAATATATGGTATTTGACGTGAAATATAGCAATTCTGAAGTTTATCAGCCTACGTAATCCGTCAGTTTCGCGTCTTTCGTGGTCAAGAAAAATCAATCTCCGAATTCACGCTATTTTTTCAATTAGCCTTTCTTTCAAATGCAGAGCCGCTAAGTCGCAAAGTGTTTTTCTGAACGCAAAAAACACAGAAACACACGGATATTATCATACGGCTTTTAATTCCGATTCTCTCCTCAGAAAAAACTTTTTCGCGAAAACCCTACACCCCTACATCGGCACCTTGTCTATTTATTTAAACCTCAATAACTTGCAGCGTTTTTAAATATTGCCCAACCCTACACTAACCCTACACTAGACCTACATTTTTATGTAGGTAATTGATAATTAATAATGGATAATTGATAATTTGAATAGTATTATAAGCGTTCAAGTCTAACTAAATTATACATTATTAATTATCAATTAACCTGAAATTCTGAAAATTTCAGGTTTTAGTGTAGGGTTGGTGTAGGGGTAGTGTAGGGTTTGCGCATATTTAAAATCCTTGTAACGCTCTAAGTAAGTGCGTGTTATGTAGGGTGCCGATGTAGGGGTGTAGGGTTTTCGCGAAAAAGTTTTTTCTGAGGAGAAATTTTCAATTGTCAAAGGATTGTCGTGCCGTCGTTCTCCCTCCGTTGTGAATCCGTTGTGAATCCGCTCTGAGTCCGTTTCGGGGAACGGACCTGAAACGGACCTGTAACGGACTTGAAACGGACCTGAGGTTTAGACACAAAATCGCGCCAGAATGATGGGTGTTTTATTTTTCGGAAAAAATAGAAGAAAAAAACAACAGAAAATTCGGGACAACCCTTGGAGATTTCAAAAATTATTTGTACTTTTGCAATCGGATTCCTGTTCAGGAAGAGACCTGACAGATCCAACATTTTTCAAACCATAGATTTATAAACTTAAAATCATTATTAACAATGAAACACAATCCTTTTGATCAGGGCGAAATCCGCTCTGGAGAGTTGACAACCGCGTCTTCTAACAACGCAGAAATGCCTTCTGCACAGGCTCCTGCTCAGGAAGTTCCTGCAGAAGAGACCACTTCCGTGACAACGGAGGATGCACAGTTGCCTGCCGAGTATTTCCTCGAGCAACACTACAATTTCCGCCGTAACGTACTCAGCGGCATGGTTGAGTACAAGAAGTCTGACGAGCCTGACGAGAAATATGCCCGTCTGACATCCGAGGCACTCAATACCATATATATTATGGGTATGCGTGAGATGCCGGATGTATCAGAGCTCAAAGCTGACATCAAGACCTACGTTGAGTCAAGCATTCCGCCTGTCTATGATCCTATCCGTCAATGGTTTGACAATCTGCCACAATGGGACGGCAAGGATCATCTCACAGATTTCCTCAACCGAATCCCGGGCATGAACGAAGAGCGACTCGCTTTCATGAAGACTTGGATACGCTCTGTCACAGCACATTGGCTGGGTATCGACGAGGAACATGGCAACGAGACTGTACCTCTGCTCATAGGTAATCAGGGCTGTGGCAAGAGCACGTTCTGCCTTCGTCTTCTGCCACCATCGCTTCGCCAGTACTATCTCGACCACTTCAACCTTGCCAATAAGTTCGACAAGGAAATGGCATTGAGCGGAAGTCTGCTCATCTGTCTTGATGAGATTGACCAGTACAAGGCAGGTCAGATGGCAGAACTGAAACAGGCACTTTCGAAGGTGAAGGTCAACGGTCGCAGAATCTATGGCAAGACCATTGACGAGCGTAAGCGTTATGCCTCTTTCATTGCCACCACAAACAACCGTCATCCGCTGAAGGATATGACAGGCTCACGTCGTTATCTTACCATCGAGATTCCCGATGGCAAACTGATTGACAATCAGCAGGAAATAGACTACGAAAAACTCTATGCCCAATTGCTCCATGAGGTTCGCGAGGAGAAGATGCGCTATTGGTTCACCAACGAGGAGACGCTTCGCATTCAGGAACTCAACATCCCTTATCAGGAATCCGTTGACCTTGAGGCTATGATTGACAGTTTCTATCGCAAGCCGATGCAGGGAGAGCGAGGAAGCATCACCTCACTTGAGATTCGCAAGACGCTTCAGACAGAATACCCTCACATCGCCATCAGCAATCTCTCTTCAGAGAAGATAGGCATGGCACTCAGGGAGATGAAGGTCAAGAAGACACGCTCAAGCAAAGGCGTTGCCTATTCTCTTTTAAGAAGAACTGCGTAGATCTTACCATTTAAATGCAAAGACGCAAAGTTTTTCTTTGCGTCTTTGTGTCTTTACGTTTGAATTGCCAACAACACTTATCTCTATTCGAAAAAACTGCACTTCATGCGCAGTTTTTTCAAGGTTTGCATGTAAACGATTTCTGTAAATAAAGACGTTTTTCTTCAATCAGTCTCTCTTTTTTTTGTTAAATCGTATTAAATAACAACAAAAAACGACAAAGAATGTTAATAAATACATTGTGTTTAATGTTTTTTTGATATTTTTGTGCAATTTATTTTGACGATTAGATTTTTGTTTGACGAAATCAGAAAAGAAAAGCCTAAATCTTATTGTCAACGACGAAACAGACGATTCGTAAAGTGTGGTAAATTATTTATAACTATATATAACTAAACAAAAAAGAATGAAGACGTATTTACTTCAATCTTTTCTGTTATTGTTTGGGATAGCGGCAGCCCATGGACAAGTGAATTTGTCTGGTATGCCAAATGAATCTTCCGACAGCTTACAGAAAAGCAAGATCAGGCATTTCTCCCCAGGTAAAGGAGGAAAGGACGAAGTGTGGAGTTTCTCACAGAGGGGCTGGACTAATATTTTATCACTCCATAGGATGATATTGATTGCAACTGATTACGCCATGGTACGTACATCATTAATATATTAACGTTAACGGAAAAGTATATAGCGAGAAAGTAACACTATGAAGATTACAATAAATACAATAAAGAAGACGGTATTGCTGACGGGAGGCTTATTCTTGTCTGTATTGTCTGTCAATGCGGATGATGTACAAGACAAGCTCAATTTCAATTATCTCAGGACACCAGAGGCTGCAGCGTTCATGAAATATGGCGAAGAATCAGTAAATGAATACACAGGAACAGCAGACATCTCTGTTCCACTCTACACGATAAAGTGCAAGGATATTGAAATCCCTCTTGTTTTGAGGTATGATGCGTCCGGAATAAAGGTAGAGCAGGATGCATCATGGGTCGGTCTCGGATGGAATCTGATGGTCGGAGGCTGCATCAATTATGTGTGCGCAGGTGGGCACGATCAACTTACACAAGCAGCTATTAGCGACAAAACTTGGAAGGATTATTTGACAACGAGGAAGACTACAAATTCATATAGAACTCTATCAGAAAATATAAAAACATGGATGGAGACAGTTAACCATAGTTTTGCCTTTGAAGTCCATAATGATAACCTTTCTCAGGACATGAAGAATTATCTGATGTGGGGGTACGGAGAACGCGACTTTTATTCCGTCAATATATTGGGGAAGTCATTCAAGTTTTTCATAGATCCCTCCACATTGCGCCCCCATATCATAGGCGAAGCTGGAGAAAATTATAAGATTGAAGGGGATTACAACGAGAATGAAAAGGGAATTGGTCACCAATTTGATGTAGGAGAGTGGAAAATTACAGATGCTAGTGGATATATATACCATTTCAGTAATGGAGATCTTACGGAAAATGGTGATGGAAGTGGAAGGTATTACAAATTTTGTTGGTATCTGACAGAAATAGAAACTCCATTAGGAGAAAAAGTAAGACTTTCATATACGAAGCATCAGGAATACGGAAGAATGAGAATGACAGAATCATTCTCTCTTCTTTCAGAAAGAGTGAGCACTCAGGACGCAAGATTCGGCTCGCAAGGGTATTCTAAAATTCTACCTAATAGTAGAGTAAGCAACTCATACCTCAAAGAAATAAAGACAAACAATCAAACTGTTATTTTTTCCACTACAGAAAATAAAGAATGTAGTGGAAGGAAACTGGATGCAATAACCATCAAATCCAATGATGGTACCATCCAAAAAAACATTAAGTTTTCATACAGTACTTTCGGATTGTCTACCACAGGAGGGAACTATGCAACTGGTGACAAAGAAACTCATTCCGATTATAGACTAAAGCTGAATAATGTTAAAGAAATTGCATCATCAGAAACTCTTACTACCAGTTTTGAATATAACACAACAGATCTACCATCAAAAAGATCTTGCGCACAAGATTTCTGGGGATATTATAATGGGCAGGATAATCCATCTACAAGTCAGGCATATGGAAATAAAGGGCACACCATGTTACCTACGCCCAAAAATTTCATGACAAAAAATTTCGATACAGCATTAAATAAAATTAAAGGTGCAAACAGAGAAAGTGATGGCTATTACATGCAAGCTGCCATTCTGAAAAAAATAGTGTATCCTACTGGCGGCTATACAACTTATGAATATGAGCCCAATAGTTGTAAATGCATCACAGGTGAAAGACCGTATGATATTAATATATATAAATATTATACTTATACACCAGATGTTCCTGCTGGTGTGAACCCTGTTTCTAATGTCCCATATAATTTCACGCTGAAAGAGGAGTTGGACTTTACTCTATCTGTACATTGCAGTGGAGATGCAATTGATGGGCAATCCTTTAATGTTATAATTGCGGGCGGGACAGCCCCGAAAGTGATTCCGGTAACATATAAGAGTTCAAATGATTTTAAGGTCGTACTGCAGGATAAACTTCCTGCAGGATCATATCAATTGCTAATTGGAGCGTCAGGTGAAGGAACAAAGGGGTATGGCATTTGCTGTCGGTTAGCAGGTTATTACAAATCAAACACTCCTGATAAACCGGTAACGAAAACAGTTGGCGGTTTGCGAGTAAAAACAATTAGCAATTTTGACAATGATAACAAGCCCATCAATTACACCACATATGACTATAACAACTCAGGAATATTGCTAAATGAAATGGAAACAATAGATGGATTCAGCTACACATATTTGAACCCTGGACAAAATGGATGGGGACCAGCCTGTGTCTATTCGCGACATCAGGTCTCTGGTTGGAATATTACCACTGGTCATTCTCGATTCCCTGCGTTTTACGAATCATGCAATCCTGGTATTGTGGGATATTCAAAAGTGACAAAATGCAAATACAATGCAAATAAAATCCTTGAGAAATCAATTGTCACATCATACAGAAACCATCGTCCCAAAAGTCTGACATTGATAGATTATTATGATTGTCTGGATAATGGCAAAATGCTCAGTCAGGAGACTCGTGATGCTAATGGGAAAGTCATTTTGGAGGTAAAGAACGATTATCGTACTCATGAGCTTGAAAATGACGAAGAGAAAGATAGATGGTATTGTACAAACATGATAGCTCATGATAATATCATAATAGGTCAAGGCATACAATATATTGACGAAAAAAGTGATCCCATCTTTGAATCTCGCTTCCAGGTTTGGAAATACCCATACATATTGTCTCGCGTTGATCTGACAAAGACGACAACGACGGAATACTGTGCTGACGGCAAGAAGATAGTCCGTACCAAGGAATACAAATACAAGAACAACAACGAGAACATCCAGTTGTGTCAGACAGACGAGAGCACGAGCCTGTCCAGCCAGACCAAGCGTACGAAAATCACATATACATCAGACGGGACGGATGTTGCAAGCAGGAGCATGACGAGCCAGCACAGACTCAATGATGTTGTTGAGAATAAGGTCGTGCTTGTGGAAAACGGCAAGGAGCAGGGCATAAGCACCCAGAGGACGAACTATACGAGCCGTTCCCGCAACGGGGCAGGAACCCCACCTCTTTATTATCTTCCACGCTCAAGTTTCGCATCCATAGGCAGTGCCGCCCTTGAGGAGCGTGCCAAGTACACATACGACGACTCCCTGAACGTCCGTTCCATCGCAGTCGACGGCATGGAGACCGTCTATCTCTGGTCGTACAAGGGACAGTATCCTATCGCCAAGATTGAAGGACTCACCTATGCGGAAGTTGAAAATGCGATAACGAAGTCGACGATTTCAGAATTGTTACGCTCCCAAACACCAAATTCAACTACAGTCAGCTCAATACGCACCAAAATCAACGCCAAGGGAGGTTATATAACGACCTACACCTACAAGCCGTTGGTCGGAATGCTTTCAGAGACGCAGCCGAACGGCAATGTCATTTACTATGAGTATGATTCCTTTGGAAGACTGAAGAATATAAAAGACTACAACAAGAAAATAATCAAGACATATGAATACCATTATTCCGATAAGAAGTAAGGCGATAGTCTTGCTGTCTGCATTTGCCATTGTCTCATCGTCCGCCTTCTCGCAAAGTAAGGATTGGAATTACCTTATGGAAAAGGTGGCGCTTGACGCAGAGGGACTATCGGAATATATATAAAGCAATTATTATTTATAACATAAAACT
>JAEEGL011659722.1_pt1 | contig 31972 bp, 34 predicted proteins | sample 9134231 | NCBI WGS metagenome assembly JAEEGL01 (sample SAMN16246548, study PRJNA631951) | gut metagenome | biome: gut microbiome; feature: rumen; material: fiber-attached | host: Bos | place: Iran: Karaj | collected 2018-10 | reverse complement strand
TCCTTTCGCCTATATTCTTATAGACTCGCTCCGTAATGAATTCCCCGAGTTACACTTTTGACTTTAACAACTTCGCCTAGTGTATCGGCAACCTCACACATCTATGCAGTCATACGTATTCAATAATAGCAGTATTTTCGGAATAAATCAAGTTCTTTTTTACATTTTTTCATCAAAAAAAGCAGAAAAAACTCTGCTTATATAATACATTATTCTTTTTCAGCAAATAAGGTGCTATTTATCATTCCTTTTGGTAGTGCTATATCCATATATTTAAGGATAGTTGGAGCTATCATAGTAATGTCTCCATTTTTTAATTTTACTTTTTTATCTAATATTATAAATGGGACCTTACTTAACGTATTTTTAGTTATTATGGTATTGTTTCGATCAATAATAGTATCACAATTAGCATGGGAACCTATAATAATTACTTTATAAAAATTATCATTAGCTACATCTAACATTTTCCCTAAACATACATCTATTGCTTGTAAAGAATTTATGGTTGCTTGGAAATTACCAGTGTGACCTATTATATCTGGATTAGCAAAATTAGCTACGATGAAGTCATAATCATTTTCCATACAATTTACAACAATTCTTGCTATGTTAAGAGCTTTCATCTCTGGCTTTTTTTCTATATATTCTACTTTATTAGTTTTTATTATAAAGTTTTCACAGCCATCAATTGTTAAATCTCTTGAACCATCAAAATAGTAAAGGATAGAATCTTTTTTTATATCCTCAGCTATTCTTGCTTGAGATAAACCAAGTTTACCTAAATACTCTGATAGTGTTTCTTGTTCTTGTTCTTCTCTTAATAGATTTATAGTATTTAGTTTTGGATCTATTTCAAATAAACTATATACGTTTAATCGAAGAGGTATAGTTTCAAACTCTTCAAAAGTAGGAGATATTAAAGTCTCAACTATTTGACGCATACTATCTCTACCATAATTTAGAATTATAATATTATCTTCGTAGTTTAATTTTATATAATCTGGTGTTTTAATTGGTGGTAAGTAAGCATCTGTAATCTTTTTGTCATAACATACTTTAATTATTCTTTTTATATCAGGTGTATTTACACCTTTACCATTTACTAATAAGTCATAGTACATCTTTGTTTTACTATAATCATTGGTTCTATCCATAGCATAGTATTTACCACATATAGTAGCTATTTTTACATCTTCTAAAGCATCACTGTGTTGTTTAAAGAAAGCCAGACTAAAGAATTTAGACGAATCTTCTCCATCCGTTATTAGATGTAAATATGTATTATTAATATCATTCTCTTTAAAAGCATTAAGTAAAAATTCTAAATTATCAAAGTTAGAATTTAATAGACTTTCAGTTAAAAGGATAAAAATATGAGTATTCTTGTTACTATCTTTTATATTCTTTAACATCTCTCTATATTTTCTATTACTATTAATACTTTTATCTCTTATGGTTTCTTTAGCTATTTGATATTTACTTTTTACTATTCTACCAGCTCCAATAGTTTTATGAGCTAGTTCACTGTTGATTGGTTCTTTGGATGGTAAATCTACACTTTTCCCACTACATTCTAAAAGGGAGTGAGGGTACTCATTCCAGATATTTATAAAGTTTGTCATTCCGGCATTTTTTACTGCATTACCATAGACATCCTCTTTCATACCAAAACCATCTAGTATTATGGTTAATATTTTTTTCATCTATAACACTTCCAATAATTAGAAATAATCTTTGTTTTTTTCATTATAATATATTTTCTCTTTGTATACTAGTATAGAAAAAGAATTACTATGGAGTAATTCTTAATAAATTGTTTTATTATTTATATACATTAGTTCTTCAACTACTATAGCTATAAGTTCACTACATCTTGGATATACTTGTTCTAGATCTAAAGTATTGGAAAATAATTTATCAGTAAAGTTAAATTCTGATTTTCTAAAACCTATCTCGATAGAATATCTCATACTTCTTTCTATGTCTATTCTATTTGAATTAAAGGTATTAATAAGGATTGGATATAGTCCATTTTTCATATTTTTTAATAGTTGTGGTTTTAGGTAGCACTCATATATTGCTTTTCTTAAATAATGAAACCCATCTTTATCTGGTGAAATACCCAACTTTTTAAGTATTATAGCTATATCATTATATATATCCGATTTATTCTTGTTATACATGTTATTTGTTTCTTTTAATTCTTCTAAATAATAAAGAAGATTATTATCTAGATTTATATTATCTATTATGGCATATACTTGTTTATTATTTTTTAACATGGAATAACTAAATAATCTAATATTATCTATTATAATGGTCTTTCTATAATTATCTTCATTAGTATATTCATTTAATATTTTTAAGATATTCAAATTAAGAAAGCTATCTAAAATGATAGCATCGTAATTGTTATTTAATAGTTTTATTATTTCATCATATTTAGTTGATATTGTTATGTTGTAATTCTTTAATATAACTTTTATAGTTTTGTTTTTACTAACTAGTAGTATTTTCATTAATCATCGTCCCTTCATGAGACTGGAGAAGATGATTATTTGTCTTCGATTTTATCTATTGCTGGTAAACCACCCTTAATTATATATTCTAGAGTAGCTCCGCCACCTGTTGATAAGTAAGTGAAGCTGTTTTGTAAACCGAAATAGTTAACAGCACTTACTCCATCTCCACCACCAACTATTTTATTGGCATTAGACTTACCTATAACAGTTAGTAGTTCTCTGGTACCTGTTGCAAATTTCATATCTTCATACTTACCTGCTGTTCCATTAACAAATATGGTTTTAGATGAATTTATAACTTCTCTATATGCTTTTATAGTTTGCATACCTATATCATAAATAGATTCATCAGCTTCTACTTTATCTACAGCTTCTTGTTTAACGTAGTTACTGTCATAATTACTTCCTACTATTACATCTAGTGGTAACATTATTTTATCTTTATATTCAATTAATAATTTTTTTAATTTTTTCATTACAGCTTCATCATCTGTTCTAAGCGAACTTCCTACCATGTATTCTAAAGTATAAAGACAAGAATTAGCTATACCTCCTGTTAATAATAAATGATCACATTTTGGTAATAAGGCTTCTATCAATTCAACTTTGTCTTCTACTTTAGCTCCACCCATTAGTATAGTGAATGGCTTTTCAGCATTTAAGATATATTTTTCTATATTATATATTTCTTTTTGAACAAGGAATCCTATACAGCTTGGTAGATACTTAGCAACACCTGATGTAGAAGCATGTTCTCTATGAGCAGAACCAAAGGCATCTAAGCAGAAAATGTCTGCTAATCCAGCCCACCACATTGCTAGTTGTGGGTCGTTGCCACTTTCTAAGTTCTTTGGAATATCTTCAAATCTAGTATTTTCTATTAATAAGATTTCTCCGCCACCCATTTCTTCTATAAGTAAAGGGAAGTTTATACTTCTTGTTTGTCTAGAAAATCTTACTTTTGTATTAACAAGACTTTGTAAGTGTTTAGCTACTGGTTCTAAAGAATTCTTCTTTTTATCCTCTTCTGTTTTTACTTTACCAAAGTGAGATAAGATAATTATCTTACATTTACGTTCTATTAGATAATTAATAGTTTGTAAGGAAGCTTTAATTTTATTATCATCAAGTATCTTTCCATCTTTCATTGGAACATTAAAATCACATCTAAGTAGTATCTTTTTTCCTGTTACATCCATATCTTGTATACATTTTTTCACTATTATCACCTATTAATATTATATGATATTAAATAAACAATCTCAATTATTATGATTATTGTTTACAAAGCTTTTCACGATAAAACCTCGCATAAGCGAGGTTTTATTTATTTTTCCATTAATCTTTTAGCTGTACGCATCATTTGAGCAGTATAACCCATTTCATTGTCGTACCAAGCAATTACTTTTACTAATTGTTTGCCATTACAACTTAGTACTTTTGTTGACAAACCATCTACTAAGGCACCAATCTTCTTACCAATTACATCGCTAGATACAACTGGATCCATAGTAAATTTTATTGTCTCACTTTGATTAGTTTCAAATGCTTCATTTATTTCTTCTTCAGAAACTGTTCTTTTTAATTCCAATGTAACATCTACTACTGAACCATCTGGTACTGGAACACGTAAAGCATTACCATCCATTTTCCCTTCTAGAGCAGGGATTACTTTACCTATTGCAGATGCAGCTCCAGTTGAAGTAGGAACAATATTAGCAGCACAAGCTCTTCCACGACGAGAAAGAATTCCTTTTTTATGAGGTATGTCTAATGTTGCTTGGTCATTAGTATAAGCATGTACTGTAGTCATGAATCCTCTTTCAATACCAAATTCTTTTTCTAATACATTTAATACTGGCGCAAGGCAGTTAGTAGTACAAGATGCTGCAGATATTATTTCTTCTGTACCATCTAGAGTATTATCGTTTACATTATAAACGATAGTTTTCATTTCTCCTTTACCAGGTGCAGAAATAATTACTTTTTTAGCACCAGCTTTAATATGTTTTTGAGCTCCTTCTAAATCAGTAAATGCTCCTGTACATTCTAATACTACATCTACTTTTAAATCTCCCCATGGTAGATTTTCAGGATCCTTTTCACTGAAGACTTTAATTCTCTTACGATCATTAATAATTATTTCGTCTCCTTCATAACTTATTTTGTCTTCATGAAATGATCTATGATTTGTATCATATTTTAGTAAATATGCTAAATCTTCAGCATTTGTTAAATCATTGATTGCTACACAATCAAAGTCATTGCCTGTTATCATTTCTCTAAAGGCAAGCCTTCCTATACGTCCAAATCCGTTAATTGCAACTTTTATCATTTTATTTCCTCTTTTCTATACACTATTAAATACACTTTTACCAATGAATTCTCTTAATATTGAATCATCTGTTACATAATCAGATGGTATTGGGAAGAATACTTTTAAACTGTTAATTAATCTTCTAGCTTCGTTATATGCTGGGGAATCTTCTTTAACTGAATATAGTAATGGTTCAACAAATACTTTTAATACTCCTACTTCATATATTAAGGAAGTATTTAATATGGCATCTATATTATTAATAAATGGATATATATATTTCTTTTCACCACTTCTTACTAAATCCCAATCCGTTATCGTTTTACCAACATCTCTAGATCTTGTACGATTATCTCTTACTATTCTTCTTAATAATCTTAAATCAATTGTTGATATGTAATTATGTTTATCAATATTTAATGGAATAAACGGACTTAGATATACTTTAAATTTTAATGAAGGATCTAAGTCTGGAAGCATATTATCATTTAAACAATGAAGTCCTTCCATCAATAATATTGTATTTTCACTTATTTTAATTGGTTCACCTTTGTATTCTTTACATCCTGTATTAAAATTGAATACTGGCAATACTACACTTTTTCCTGCTAATAGTTCTTTAACTGTTTTACTTAGTAGTTTTAAATCTAAACATTCTAGACATTCAAAGTCGTAATTACCATTTTCATCTTTTGGACTATCAACTCTTTCTTTAAAGAAATCATCTATAGTTAGTATTAATGTTTCATAACCTCTACTTCTTAATTGAAGAGCAACCTTTTTAGTTGTTGTTGTTTTACCACTAGATGATGGTCCAGCAAACATCATGAAACGAGCTCCACTTTTTACGAAACTATTTACTAAATCGTTAATCTGATTATTAAAGTGAGTTTCAGTTATTTTAACTAAGTCCTCTATTTGACTAGATGACACTTTATCATTAATATTTGCTAAATATGGAACTTTTAAAGAGTTAATCCATATTTTACTCTCTTCATAACACTTTATGACATTTTTGTAATGGATATATTCTGGCATTTCGTATTTAGACGCAGGTGTTGGAAATAATAATACCAATTTATTGTTGCCAAGATATACTAAATCGAATTTAGATAGACATCCGGTACTATAAGGCATTTCTGAATAATAATAGTTTATATAACTTCTTAATTTATATACTGTAACTATATTACTTGTTAAATTATGAATATTAGCTGATTTTTCTTTGTCATCATTTCTATTGTAATAGTTTATAGCTTCTTTCTTTTCAACATTTAAATAATATATTCTTTCATCGTTTTGAACTATTTCATTCATTTCTTTTTTTAGTTTTTTAGCATCATTTAGTGTGAAGTTTTCTTCTCCTTCAATTGTTAGATGTAAACCGTTAGCAATTGAATGATTATATAATACTTCATATTTTTTACCGAAGGCTTCTTTTAATGCTATTTCTAATACAAAACATATACCAGATTTATAAATTCTATAACCGTTAATATTGTTTCTATCTATAAAGTTAATAGTTGTATTTTTAGTTATTTCTGTTTCCATTGGTACTACTTCATTATTTATTTCAGCACCAACGACATTAACTTTATATTTATCTTTATATATTTTACTTATCTCGTTTAAAGTTAACCCTTTCTCGACTTCTAGGGTTTCTTTATTAGGTAGTGTAATCGTTATCATGGCATATCCCTCTTATTCTAAAGATATTATACTAATAAAAACAATATTTGTGAATAGGTTTATTGACAAAAGTAAGTTTTAATATAGCAATTATTATTTGTTTTTAATATATTTTAAGTTAATAAATAAGAGATAATTTAGACAATTATACTAGTTAATGGTATAATTTTTTCTAGATTTGGAGGGGTTTTATGCAAAATAATATTATTATTAAGATTGTAATAACTATTGTTACTTTAGTAGTTATTGTTTTTGGTTTATATGTTGCATATGTCAACTTTTTTGTAGCTCCTTCTATAACTAATATTGAAAAAGAAGATAGTATTAGATTTGATAATATGAAAATATATAATGTTGGAATAAAAAATCATGTTCTTAAATTTGATAAATCAACATGGTGTTTATTAACTAAGAACAGTGATACTTTTGATATAGGGTCTAAAGATTGGGTTAAAGCTAGTAATGGTTATTGTAGCATTATAGCTACAGAAGATAAGTATGAAGTATATGTAAAAGATGGTTATGGTAACTATTCTAGTACTAAAGATAAAACTAAGGAAAAGAAGAAGAAAAAGGAAAATAAGACACAAGAAAAGATTTATAAAGATATAGAAACTGATGTATTAAATGTCTATTTATATCCCGGTCAAGAACAAATAATAAATATAATGAATAGTAGTGAAGAAACATTCTTTGAAAGTAAGGATAATAGTGTTGCTACTGTAGATAGTAATGGTAAAGTAGTAGGTATTAAAACTGGTAAAACAATTATTACTCTTACAAACAATAAAAATGAGAGAACCGATATTAATGTTGTTGTTACTATGTTAATTAAAAAGATGGATGCTACTGCTAAGAGAGAATACTTTACTTGTAAAATGCTTAGCGAAGAAGAAGACGAACTATTAGATCAAATACTATTTGATAGAGTTGATAGAGCAGGATATGGTACGAGAGCTGGAGTTGTAGCAGCTGCTAGATTCTTAACTTTAGAAAGTACTTATGAAGTTCCTTACTTTTATGAAAATGGTAGATTGGAAAATTATGAACCATATAAGTATGTTGATGGTGAAGGTAGATATTATCATAGAGGATTATATTTAAGTCCAAAAAAGACAAAAGAATTAAAAGCATCATTTGTAGGGCCAGCAATGTGGGGATGTAAATTACAAAATTATACAGATTGGAACGGAGAATATGTAACTGGTGAGTTATATCCAAACGGTTTAGATTGTTCTGGATTTGTTACTTGGTCTTTATTAAATGGTGGTTTTGATATAGGAGATATAGGAGCTGGTACTGATCCAGATCATAAAGATTTAACTGATTTAGGAGAAAAAGTATATATATCTGATGAGTTAATGGCATCTGGTAGAGTAAAAGTTGGAGATTTAATAGGATTAGATGGTCATATGGCTATATTAGTTGGTTGGGATGAAAATAATTATTATATAGCTGAATCTTTAAATACTACTAAAGGAGTTGTAGTAACTACAGTAAGACGTAGTGATTTAGTTTATAATAGTATTTATAAGTATATTATACTTATGGATAGTGTATATAAATCAGATGGTAATTTAACTAATAGATGGTAAATAAAAAAGGGATTGAATTCAACTCAATCTCTTTTATTATGAATTAGCTAAAGTAGTAGCTATGCTTATAACAGTTCCTACTGATTTTTTATGGCCATATACTTGGGAGATAGCTTCTGGAGTTTTACCATGATAGTAAGGAGCTCCTGGAGTTACGTATTTAGTTTTTACTAATTTACAGTGATATTCAAAAAATCCTGCTGGTTTGTTAAAACCTGCAAACCAGTCACCATCTTTTTGTTGCCAACATCTTGAAGTGTGTTTACCATTATAAGTTTGTTTACTACTATATTTAATTCCTCCCCAGTTATTACACTTTCTTGCTAATGAAGAACCAGTCCAACCTGATTCAAGTGAATAAACTCCTAACATGTAGAAAACATTTATTCCCCATTTCTTTTCAGCTGCAATCAAATCTTCAGCATATGGAACATATCTTTTGGCTTTTCCACCATATTTTTTACAATTCTTAAGTTTTTGAGCTAGCTCTGCAGCAGTTAAACCACTAATCTTAGTAACATCTTTTCTATCGAAATATTTACCACCACCTACAGTTTCTGCATCTGATCCAGATCCATCATCTTTATTACCATCTTTATCTTTCTTTATATCTGCCTCTGTAAGATGGCTTGTTATTGATTCTGTAACATTAATATCTATTTTTTCTTTTTCTTCTTGATATTCAGCAATTTGAATGGCTGTATCACAATCAACTCTGTTATCTAAGCAAGCTTGGCAATCTATAAAGTTATTTTCTACTTCTTCATAATTTACAAACATTCTCATAATATTTTTAAATATGGTTGGTATCGCAAATATGAGTAGAGCAACAAATAATAATTTTACTATTTTTGAAGCATTACCTGTTACTTTTTCAGGATTGCTACCAGTCATATCATTAAAAATATCTTTTATTATTTTGAACATTATTACTATTGGTATTAATATTTTCAAAATATAAATTATGGTTCTAACAAGATTTAATGTTTTTAATATTGAACTACTTTTACAAATATCCATAGCAAGACTAAACATATGTCTCAACTCCTTTTTCTTTCATTCTTTTTTTATGATTTTCTACTAATTTTTTTACTTTTATAAAATAATGATTTACTCCAGATTTACCAATATTGTGACCGGTTTCTTTAGAAATTATATCAGCTAGTTCAGATAGAGAAGTTTCCGGATAAGCTTCTCTATATTTAATTGCTTCTCTAACATTTTCTTCCAATAAACCTACTAAGTCATTATCTTTTAAATATTTAATATCTTCTAGTTGCTTTAAACCTGTTTTTAGCACTTTTTCTTGGTTTGCTACTTCACAATTGTTTAATCTATTAACCATGTTCTTATGGTCTCTATATATTCTTATATCCTCATAATAGAATAAAGTATTAGTAGCTCCAAACATTTTTATTAAATCACTTATCATTTCTGATGCTTTGATATATGTCATATATTTATTATTTCTTTTTATTACTTTAGAAATAATATTAAAATCTTTTAATAGTGATGATATATATATACCATCTTTTTTTAATTGAGAAGAAAATTCTAAATGATATCCACTTGTAGATGGATTATTGATACTTCCTGTAGCTAAGAAAGCACCTCTTAAAAACGATATTTTTTCTTCATCTGATGTTAAATAGTATTCGTTAGGTAAGATATTTTTACCATTATGGATTATGTTTAAGGCTTCTAATATTTGATCTATCTTGTCACTTATTTCTAATATATATATCTGTTTAACTCTAAATCTTTTTTGAATTCGTACTATTATCTTGATATTAATTTTAAAGTTAGCTTTTAAATCTTTATATATTCTTCGAGCTACAGAAGCATTTTCCATTGTTAATACTATTTTATTCTTTTTTATTTGACCAGAAAATCTAATAAATGCGGATAATTCATTTAATGATTCTAATGGATTAATATCTTTTTTAGTTATTTCCTCTTTCATTGAGGTTGTAAAACTCATTTTATTCTCCTTCCATTAAATATGAGAAGATTAAGTAAGCTGTTTTAAGGGCATTATGTCTAATGTATCCTTCTTCAACTTTGAATAATTTTTCTGATATTAATTCTACTCCCATCTTTTTTAATTCTCTTTCATCTATTAAAACTACATCTTTACCTTCTGACTTAGCAAATATTGAAGCTTTTCTTGGTATTTTTTCATTATTAGCTATTACAACGTCAATGCTTCCTTTTCCTAAATATTTTTCTAATGTTTTTATATGATCACTTACTTTAAAGTTATCAGTTTCTCCTGGTTGAGTAAGCATGTTACATATATACATTTTTTGAGCTTTAGATTTGTTTATAGCTTCAACTATATCAGGTATTATTATATGAGGCATAATGCTTGTAAGTAGAGAACCTGAACTAAAAATAATTAAATCAGCTTTTTTTATTTCTTCTAATACTTTTGGTGTTACGTTAATTATTTTATTATATTCTAAACCTACAATCTTTGCTTTAGATTCTGTTATTTCAGCTTCACCAAGTATTTTTTCACCGGTTGCTGTTATTCCTACTAAATCAGCATTATCTTCTGTAATAGGTAGTAATTTACCTTTAACATCTAATAAATCACAAAGAATAGGTATTGAATGAGCGAAATCACCTTTCATTTCTAGTAGAGCGGTCATAATCAAATTCTTTATAGAATGACCACTTAAACTGCTGTTTTTAGCGAAGCGATAGTTAAATAGATCTTTTACATCTTTTGTTTCTGTTGACATTGCTGTAAGTACTTTTGTTATGTCTCCAACAGCAGGTATAGAAAATTCATTTCTAAGCTTTGCCGTACTACCACCATTATCTGATACAGATACTACAGCAGTAATATCTACTGGAAATTGTATTATTCCTTTTAATAGTTGTGATAAGCCACTTCCACCACCAAATATTACTATTTTTTTCATGTTTATCCTCTTTTCTTTTTTGATAAACCTTTTTATTCCTTTTCCCTCTAAAATATAATAACACAAAACTGGAAAATAAAAAACAAGTCTTAAATGACTTGTTATCTGCTTGAGAATTTAAATCCGTAAGTATTTTTAATACCAGTTATACTTTCAACAGCTGTTGCTTTAGTATTAGCTCTAAAAGTTGACCAACTCTTATAACCATCAGCTCCAGCACCTAGATAATAACCATATGCAATTGAATAATGTAAGTGAGTTCCACTTGTACATTTATCATAATACCAAGTTGAGGAATCTCCACCAACATATCCAATTATTTGACCTTTAGTTACATTCTGACCAGGTGATACTGTATAACTTCTTAGATGTCCAAATTCTGATGTATAAGCTTTACCATTAACTTTGTGATGTATATAAACTATATTACCTCCACAACTTTGATGATAAGCTGTATGAGCTACTGTTCCATTAGCTGGAGCATATACTGGTGTCCCAGGTACATTACCACCTATATCCATACCAGCATGGCCATTATGTCCCCAAGCTTGTGTTACTTTACCAGAATTCATTGGTCTTGAAAATGATGATGAATAAGATCCTTTGTTATAGTAACATTCATCAATTAAATCATCATTTTTACAACCTGCTTTTTCAAATAAAGAAACTTGGTTTTTTAAGGCTTTTAATTCTTCATCATAATCCATACCTATGGTAGCTAAGCTTTCCATATATTTTTCTAATTCATCGACTTGTTTTTCATTAGCTTCAATAGATGCTTCTAAGACTTTGTTATCTTCTTTTAATTGTACTTGAAGATTCTTATTTTCTATTATTAATTTTTCTAAACTTTTTAACTGTTCGTTTGTATAAGTAGTTATTTGTTCTATAACTGCTTGTCTTTGAATCATATCTGATATGGATTCAGAATCGAAGATATAGTCTAAATAAACTGATTCAGAAGTTGTTCCAGCATACTGATAATTAGCTATTGTTGTTTTTAATTGTTCTGTCTTTACTTGAACAGCTTTTTCACTCTCTTCAACTTTTACTATTGATTCTTCTACTTTCTTTTCATTTGATTCTATAGTATTATTAGCTGCTATAATAGCATTTCTTTTATTATTTATCTTATTTTGAGCATCTTGAGATAATCTTTTATTTCTATTCGCTTTTGCTTCTAATTCAGCCACTTCGTTTTTATAATCACCAAGGGTTTTACTAGCAGCATTTACTACACTTAATGGTAATAGAAGAATAACTATTAATAGTATTATTCTTTTTCTTATCATACTTTTAAATATCTCCTTACTGCAATATAACTACCAAACATACCAACTACAGCACCTATACCAAGTAATACTAATGATGCATATAGAGTGAATGGGAATGGTTCAACCATCTTTATAGCATTAGAGAAGAAGTGTCCTTCTAATTTATCAAATGCTATTATATATCCCCATATTGTTACTGCTATTGGTATTATAGACCCTATTATTCCTAGGAATAATCCTTCTATTACGAATGGTAATCTTATTATAGTGTTACTAGTGCCTACTAAACGCATTATTTCTATTTCTTCACTTCTAGAATGAATAGTTAGTTTTATAGTATTGTTTATTAGGAATATTGTAACTACTATCAAACCTATAATTATCCATATTGTAACTTGTTTAATTATATCTACTAATGGGATCATCTTTTCTAATACTGTCTCAGAATATTTAACTTTAGTAACTTTATTCATTTTTTCTATTTTTTTGGCAGTTGCTTCTAATTTTTTTACGTCTTTTACTGATACGATAAATTCAGGTTCTAGAGGATTAGTATTTTCATCCCAACTACTAACAATAGTATAAATTGTTGTTCCTTCTCCAGAGTTTTCCAATGTTTCTTTTTTTAATTCTTCTTTAGTTTTATAAATAACTTCATCGCTTCTAACGTCTTTTAGATTTGTTATTTCATGATTCAAATTATTTATTTCATCTTCTGTAGCATTACTATCTACAAATACTACCATAGTCATAGTATCTGTTATATTTTTAGCAAAACTATTAATGTTAAATGCTACTATTAGAGATATAGCAACTATTACTAATGTTATAGTGGTACATATTACAGAAGCAGAACTTAATGAAAGATTTCTAAATATACTTTTGACAGCATTTCTTATATTTCTTGTAAAAATTCTAATCAATTTCATCAGCTACATAACTTCCTTTCTGAGTATCATCTATTAAAATACCATTTTCTAAAGTTACTACTCTTTTACGCATAGAATTAACTATTTCTTTATCATGAGTAACCATTAGAACGGTTGTTTTTAATTCTTTGTTTATATGATTGATTACTTTAACGATCTCCTTAGATGTTTTAGGATCTAAGTTTCCTGTTGGTTCGTCACATATTAATACTTTAGGGTCATTAACTATAGCACGAGCAATACATACTCTTTGTTGTTCTCCACCAGATAGTTTACTAGGAAAACTCTTTTCTTTTCCTGTTAAACCAACTCTTTGTAATGCAGTTCTTACTTTATTTCTAATTGTTCTATTAGCTAAACCTGCCATTGATAGAGGAAAAGCAACATTTTCATATACTGTTAATTTTGGTAATAATTTAAAGTCTTGGAAAACTATACCTAGTTTTCTTCTTAGTTTATATACCTTGCTATTTGGTAATTTTGCTACATTTATTCCACCAACCATTACTGTTCCTTTCGTTGGTCTTTCTTCTCTATATAACATCTTTATTAATGATGATTTACCACATCCAGAAGCTCCAGTAACAAAGACGAATTCACCTTTATCTACAGATAGGTTTAAATCTGCTATGGCAGTTACACCGTTTTTATAAACTTTGTAACAATGTTTTATGTCTATAAATTTCATTACACACCACCTTAGTATCTTTTATTATACCAAAAAAAAACCATTAAATAAATGGTAATCTTTCCTTGATATGTCCACCGTATACTTCGTAACAATCACTAATTACGATGAATGCATCTGAATCGGCTTCCATAACTTCTTTTCTAAACATATAATAGTTCATTGTAGGAACAACGCACATTATCATTTGATTCTTATCATTAGTGAATCCACCTTCGGTATTAAGTATTGTATAACCTGAATCTATTCTTCCAATTACTTTTTTAACTGCTTCGGCTTTTCTAGTCATTATATAGAACATTTTAGAATCAGATATACCTAATTGAATCTTATTAATCATGTATTTATTTATTGCTATTATTAGTAAGCCATAGACAGCTTTTTCAAAGCCAAAGATGAAGGCACCACAAGATATGATGAATAGATTTAATAATAATGAAGCACTACCAATAGATATTTTAAAGTATTTATTTACTATTAAGATTAGTGTATCCATTCCACCAGTAGAATATCCATATTTATAGATTATGCCATTAAAGAAACCATATATACAACCACTTACTAAGATTGTAATTACAAGCTCATTAAAGTTAATATATTGGGCTAGTTTTAAAGCTAGTCCTGATGTAATAAGGACGAATACTGGGTATAGTATAGACCCTATGATAGTTCTAGCTGTACTTTTTTTACCTAACGTATAGTAACTTATAATAATTAATGTTACGTTAAATACTAAAATTGTAGTAGCTGGTCTAAGAGCAAATAATTGATGGCAAATAGTTGCTATACCACTTGCTCCTCCTGCAACAATTTCGTATCTTAAAAAGAACAAGTTATAGTTAAAAGCCATAATAAATATACTTATGGTAGATACTATAAATCTATAGGTTATATCTTTCCATTTCCTATCTTTTTTGCTCATTTCTTCACCTTCTTATATATATTATAAATCATAGTAGTGTTTTATGTTTATTTTTTCTTCTTCTAAAGTTGTTTTTTCACCATGTCCTGGATAAAGAATAGTATTGTCTGGATATTTTAATATCATTTTTAAACTATCCATCATGTCTGAATCACTACCGCCTAAATCTGTTCTACCAAGTCCATCTTGAAATATAAAATCACCAACAAACATTATGTTATCATCTTTAAAATAATATGTTTTAGACTCTGTAGTATGTCCTGGTGTTTCTATCACTTCATATTTAAATTTATCGCTTTTTACTTTGTTAGTATCTATATCATAATAACTAACTACTTCTTCTAAAGCTCCAATATGGTCAAGATGAAAATGAGTAAGTAAGACACCAACTACTTTTCTTTTACCAATACTTTTTTTGATTAGTTCAAATTCATCGCCTGGATCAATTATTACTACTTCGCTATCAATATCTAGTAGATAACAATTAGTTTCTAAATCACCAACTATTACTCTTTCAATTTTCATAATATCACCTTATTTACATTTTAATATAATTTACTTCTTTTGTAAAAGGATTGTGTGTTATAATCTATATAGAATAAGGTGATATGATGGAGATATTGTATGCAATATTATTTTTAGTAATAGTATTTGGTTCGGTAGCAATTTTATATGTTTATCAATATAATAAGTTACAACATACTAAGACTAAGATTGATCAAGCAGAGTACTTAATTGATGAATCTTTAAGAAATAAATATGATTTATTAACTGAGATAGATAAAGTTAGTAAGAGTGAATTAAAAAGTGATGTTTCTTATTTTAAAGGTTTAGATAGAATAAAAGACGAGAATATTAGTAATTATGACTTAGATCGTAAGTTTAAAGATTATATTTCTATATTTGCTCAATTAAGAAATGACTTTAGTGATTTCGCTGAAAGTAAAGATGTTAAAAGATTAGTAAATGAAAATAAGAAGATAGATGAAAAATTACAAGCTGCTAAATCTTATTATAATAAGTATACTGCTGAATTAAATGATTTAATCAGAAAGTTTCCTTCTAATATAGTAGCAAGATTGCATAAGTTAGATATTAAGCCATTTTTTGATGGTAAGAACTTAGAAGATGACATCGTAGATGATTTTAAATTTTAAAAGAACTCGTAAGAGTTCTTTTTTACTTCTATAATTTCCAATCTATTTCTTTAAGATTATGTTCTTTTAAGAAATTGTTGGTTTTAGAAAAGGGTTTACTACCAAAGAAACCATAACGAGCAGAAAATGGAGATGGATGTGGTGATGTAATTACATAATGATGAGGATTAGTAATTAAATATTTTTTACTTCTTGCAAAGTTACCCCATAATATAAATACTACTGGTTCTTCTTTTTGGTTTAATATTTTGAATATATAATCTGTTAATCTTTCCCAACCAAGATTTCTATGAGAAGCTGGTTTGTCTTTAATTACTGTTAATACGGCATTTAATAGTAGTACTCCTTCTTTAGCCCATTTTGTTAGATCTCCTGTATTAGCAATAGGTATGCCTAAATCGTCATATAATTCTTTATAAATATTTTGAAGAGATGGTGGTATTTTTATTCCTTCTTGAACAGAAAAAGATAAACCATGAGCTTCACCTTCTCCATGATATGGGTCTTGACCTACTATTACTACTTTAGTATTAGCATAGGGTGTAAGTTTTAGAGCATTAAAAATATAATTTTTGGGGGGAAATATAGTTTTAGTTTCATATTCTTTTTCAACAATGGAAAAGAACTTTTTGAATCCTTCACTATTCCATACAATATTTAATTTTTCATCCCAATCGTTTCCTATCATATAAATCACCTGTTAATAATTGTTTACTTATTAACAATATTATAACAAAAGAAAAAGATAAAAGTTATTTATCTTTCTTCTTCGTTTTCTTCAGTTGCTTTTTTAGCTATTTTATCTTCCTGATATTTTTCTATTATTTTATTAACATTCTCTAGCTCTTCATCATCTTCAATAGCTAAATAATTTTGGCCATCTGGTGATTCATAATATGCATAAACATTTAATTCGCCTGTATCATCGTAAGTATTGTCTGTTAAGAACACATAATTCTTATTGGCATTTCTTGAATAGAAGCTGAATTTTATTTCTAATTCATGAGTTTCTCCGTTCTCATCTTGAAAAACAATTTTATTATTATCTTCATCCATATTATCACTTACTTTCTGATATAATTATCTCATTGCTTTAATAATGTTACAATTACTATTTATATCTATTTACATTTTTATTTATGATATGTTTCGTTATTACTTATTTTAAAAGCACGATATATTTGTTCTAGAAGTATTGCTCTAAATAATCCATGAGGAAAGGTCATTTTAGAAAATGATAGTTTTAAATTGGCTTTTCTTTTTATGTCTTCATGCAATCCATAACTACTACCAATAATAAAATCTATTGTGCCATTATTAAGAAAGATATTATCTATTTTCTTAGAGAAGGATACAGAATCGAATTGTTCCCCTTCTATATCTAAAGCAATTATATAATCTTGATTGTTTAGATATTTCAATATATTATCTCTTTCTTCTTCCAAATTGTTTGTATCTTTTAGTTCTATTATTTCTATTTTGTGATATTTAGAAATTCTTTTTGTATAGTCTTCTATCATATTATTTAGATATTCTTCTTTTATTTTACCTAAGCAGATAATCTTTATCATACTTCTATCAACTCACTTCTATCATCTTGTTTAGCACAAGTGATTTTCTTTTTATCAAATGATATTTCATATTCTGTGAATGTTTCTTTTAAGGTTTCCAAGGCTTTAGAAGGTGTATTATTTTTTTGACTTAGATGTGTTAGGACAATTCTTTTCGTCTTTTTACCTATTAGCTTAGAAAGATAGATAGATGAATCTTTATTTGATAAGTGTCCGTAAGGTCCCATTACACGATCTTTTAACCATTTAGGGTAAGGACCTGTAAGTAACATTTCTATGTCATGATTGCTTTCAAATAAATATACATTTCTATTTTTTAAAAGATCAAAATTCTTTTGATTTATATATCCTGTATCGGTTAGATATACTAAAGATTTATTATTAGAAGTTAGTATAAAACTACGAGAGTCGGAGGTATCATGTGATGTTTTTATTATATCTATTGTAATATCATCTAATACTAATTGTTCATCATATAGTATTATGTTTTCATAATTAGCTAAGTCAGGAATTTCAGCATACATCATAGGACTTACACATATATATGGTTTGTATTTTTTTATAAAGTTTTTCAATGCTTTAATATGATCGTTATGAACATGTGTTATTAGAACATAATCTATATCATTTAAAGAAACAGAAAGCTCAGAAAGCTTATCTCTTATGTATTTAACGGTAGTTCCTAAATCAAGTAATATCTTATGATGTTCAGTTTCTACATAAGTAACATTTCCTTCTGAGCCACTTGCTAATACACATGTTTTCATTATTGCCACAACCTCATCGGATTGAACGATCTACCACCATTATATGGAGGACCTGTAAATACTCCGAAGTGTAAGTGTGTACCAAAGGCATTACCTGTATGTCCCATAGCACCTATTTTTTCTCCTCTACTTACCCATTGTCCTTTTGAAACATAGAATTTAGATAAGTGAGCGTATACTGTATAATATCCGTTTGCGTGTCTTAATACGACGTTAATACCAGCGGCATTACCAACCATGCCTCCCCATTGAGCTTGAACAACTTCTCCATCTAGTGAAGCATAGATTGGTGAACCATATCCGGTACCAGATATATCCATACCGTCGTGAAGAGTACCCCAACGATAACCATATGGAGATGTAATCATGTATGGAGTGTTTGTTGGCCATCCCCAAGTTTGACCATTATCAATCTGTTCTCCTCTAATATCAACAGGGTCTTCTCCCCCTCCTCCAGGATCAACTGGAGCGTAGTACTTCTTAGTACCTCTTACGATTATTTCGTTTTGAACAGGTTTAATTACAATAGGGTCACCAACGAAGGTAACTCCTTCATTCTTTTGACCATTTATAAATTGTACTCGTGAAGTGATTCTGTTAATTCCATTTTCACCTTTTTGTTTTACTTCTTTGTATGAAGTATATTGAGTGTTATCTTTTTGTTCTTCTGTTTGATACTGTTGTTCAATATCTTCAACAACTAGTTCTTCAAATATTAATGTTAATACAGGTTGAATTAAGGATACATTTAATGTTTGACCAATTGCTAATAAGGAATCTGTTCCTCTTAAGTTATCATTAGCAATTATTAATTCACTAGCACTCAACTTATTGGCGAAAGCTACCGATTCAACGGTATCACCTTGAACAACTGTATATTCTTTATTTTCGATATTTTCCCCAAATAATAAATATTTAGTTAATTCATTAACATCTGTATATATTTTTTCATCAACACTTATGTAAGCTTCTTTAACGGAGATATTCTCTTTAAAGTACATTTTTTCAATATTGAAACCTGTATCTATTATCTCTGGTTGGGTATTATCTAGATATTGTTGATATCTATCTTCACCTACAAATGTTTCTACATAATTTTCTAATGCTTTTTTAAATACATCTTTATCTAGAACATTAATATATAATGGAGCAGTTTTACCATCTTCATTTTTTATAATAATGTTATACCCTTTTATCGTAAATTCTTTAGTTCCTTTTATTTTTTCATATACTTTTTCAATAGTAGTGAGTTTATTATCATATGTAGAAACTCTAACTATTTCAAATCCTTTAGGAGGATATACATTTTTTACATCATATTTTTTCTTTATATCGGTTTGTTCTTTATTGATAATATTATATAATTTTTGTTTTGATTCTATTAAACCTATTTTTTCTCCATCTAAGTAAACTCTATATCTTGTATTTGGAGAATTATATTGTTCCATAGAAATAAAATCCATAGTCATTATAAAGGTTACTAATAGTAATAGAATTGTGCTTATAATGATTGTTTTAATTTTACTTTTAATCATAATCACCTTCCTCGGTATTAGAAGCTAGGTAATTTCTAAAATTACTCATTGGTAATTCGAATAATAATTGAAATTTACCTGTTGATCCTTTACGATGTTTAGCAATAATAATATCTGCTACAACATTTTTTTCTTTATCGAGTTGTTCTTTAGCTTTATAATAATCATTTCTATTTATGAATATAACCATATCAGCATCCTGTTCTATTGAACCTGATTCACGTAAGTCAGCTAACATAGGTTGATTGTTTTCTCTTTTTTCAGCACTACGAGATAATTGAGCTAGGGCTATAACTGGTACTTTTAGTTCCATAGCCATAGTTTTTAGTGAACGAGATATATCTGATACCTCTTGTTGACGAGATTCAGGTCTTTTACCTCCACTAGTTATTAACTGTAGGTAGTCGATGATTACAAGGCCTAATCCTTCTTCGCTATTAGCTAAACTACGACATTTAGCTTTTATCTCAGCAGCAGTAATGGAAGCATCGTCTACTATTTGAATATTTGTTTCGGCTAATTGACTATTTGCTTCATTTATTCTTTTCCAATCTTCATGATTTAATTTACCTGTTTGTATTTTATATGAATCTACTTGACCAACAGCAGAACGCATTCTGTTAACTAATGCTTCTGCTGGCATTTCTAAGTTGAATATTGCTACAGCTTTTTTGGTGTTTTGGGCAGCATATGTAGCTATGTTTAATGCAAAAGCAGTTTTACCCATACCAGGACGAGCTGCAACTATTATTAGTTCACCTTCGTGTAAACCGGCTGATGCTTTATCTAAGTCGTAAAAACCCGTTGGGATTCCTGTTAGATCAGCACCGTTTTTGGCTAATTTTTCAAGATTTTCTTGGGCAATAGCTATAGCATCTTTAATATGAATAAAATCACTAGATTGTCTTTCTCTTACAATATTTAAAATTCTTTTTTCAGCTGAATCTAGTATTTCTGTTACATTTTCATCTTCTTCATAAGCATCAGTTACTATATCTGTTGCAGTATCTATTAAGTTTCTTATTATGGCTTTTTCTTTAACTATTTTAATATAGTATTCTAGATTAGCAGCAGTAGCTACTGAATCAATTACTTCACTTATATATTCTACGCCACCAATAGCATTTAGATTTTTCTTTTTATCTAATTCGTCAATTATAGTTGTAGCATCTAGTGGTATTTTTTGTTCGTACAAGCTTTTAATAGCTTCGAATAGTTTTCTATTGGCATCACTATAAAACATATCTGGATACAATTCATCACAGATTTTTGTTAATGCGCTTTTATTTAAAAAAGCTACCCCCAATACGCTCATTTCAGCTTCTAGGTTTTGTGGCATTTTTCTAGTTGGCATAATAATCACCTACTTTTTTAGTGTTACTTTTAATTCTGCTTTTACTTTCTTATGTAGATCAATTGTTACATTATGTGTTCCTAAACTATCTAGGGCATGATCTAATACTATTTTCTTCTTATCTATATTTATATTTTTCTTTTTTAGTTCTTCATAGATTTGTTTTGATGATACTGTACCAAATACTTTGTCTTGTTCACCAGTTTTTACTTTAATACTAATATCAGTCTTTTTGATTTCTTCAGCTAATTCTTGGCACTTTTTAACTAGTTCATCTTCTTCTTTTTGTTTAATATCTAGCTCTTTAGCTAGTCTTTGTTTAGAAGTCTCTGTAGCTGCAACTGCTAACCCGTTTTTTATTAGGAAATTGTTAGCATATCCATCGCTTACATCGATTATCTGATTTTTCTTTCCTTGCTTTCTGACATCTTGAAGCAATATAACTTTCATGAATAACACTCCCTTCATAAAGTTCTGTACTTAATTATACCAAAAATCAAGGAAATAATAAATAGAAAGGATGTTTTATGAGTATTATAAAATAAGTAAAGTAGATGTTTTAAAAGTGTCTAGTTTATAGTAGGTATGGTATAATTTAGATGGTGAAGCATATGAAAGATAAAAAAGTCTTTATTTTAGGGTGGGCAAGAAGTGGTTTTGAAGCTGCAAAGATATTAGCAAAAAACAACACTGTGTTTATTACTGATATGAAAGAACAAGATCCTAAGCAAGTTGAAGAACTAAAAAAACTTGGTGTAAAGTATAAGATCTGTGAAGATCCTATAGATCTATTAGATAAAAGTTTTGATGTTATGGTTAAAAACCCTGGTATTAAGTATACTCATCCAACAGTAATGAAAGCTAAAGAAATGGGTATTAAAGTTATCAATGAAGTTGAACTTGGTTTTAATTATTTAAAGGATGATGTAAAAATAATTGGTATTACTGGTAGTAATGGAAAGACCACTACATCTACTTTAATATATAATTTTTTAATCGAGGATGGTAAGAAAGCTCATTTAGGTGGTAATATTGGTATTCCTTTTTGTAAGTTTGTAAAGAATATTGATAGTGGAGATTACTTGGTAATAGAAATAAGTGATCATCAATTATGTGATATGTATAATTTTAAAACTAATGTTAGTGTACTTACTAATATTTATGAAGCTCATACTGATTTCCATGATTCTCATGAAAGATATAAAGAGATGAAGAAGAGAATATTTAATAATCACACTAATAAAGATATTGCTATTATTAATTATGATAATAATGAAGCTATGGAAATAACTAGGGATATAAAGAGTTCTAAGAAATACTTTTCTAAAGTAGATAAGAAAGATGCTTATTACGATGGTAAAAGTATATATTATAATGGAGAGATAATAGTAAATATCGAAGATATAAAGTTAAAAGGTGAACATAATTATGAAAATATAATGGCTGCTATAATAGCTGTTAAGAATTATGGAGTACGTAATGAAAGTATTTGTAAGGTTTTAAAAGATTTTGGTGGTGTAGAACATAGAATTGAATATGTGGATACTATAGATGGTGTTATGTATTATAACGATAGTAAAGCTACTAATTGTGAATCTACTAAGATAGCATTAAATTCTTTTAAAGAACCTACTTTATTAATACTAGGTGGGTTAGATAGAGGACATTCTTTTGAAGATTTAGTTGAACCTATGAAGAATGTTACTTATGTAGCTTGTTATGGAGAGACAAAAGCTAGAATTAAAGAATTCTGTAATGAACATGGCTTTGATTGTGGCGTATTTGATAATTTAAAAGAAGCTACTCTATCATGTTATGAAAAGGCTCAAGAGGGTAATGTGGTATTACTTAGTCCGGCTTGTGCTTCATGGGATCAATATTCATGTTTTGAAGATAGAGGAAATGAATATAAAGATATAGTGAAGGGTTTTAAAAAATAGACTTAAGTCTATTTTTTTTTGCTAAAAAAAAGCAATTACGCTTGGTAATTGTTTCATTCTTATTTTACATATGGTAGTAAAGCCATATATCTTGCCCATTTAATTTGCTTAGCAATGTGTCTTTGATGTTTAGCACATGCACCTGTCATACGACGAGGCATAATCTTTCCTTTTTCATTAATATATTTAGAAACGATCATAACATCTTTATAGTCAACACTTTTACCTGCACACATTTGGCAAATTTTCTTTTTCTTACGATAAAATTCAGCCATTTTCTATATCCTCCTTTATTAGAAAGGCAAATCATCATCACTTAATGCTACTTCATTTCCAAAGTCTTTAAAAGGATCTTCAGAAATATCAGATGTAACAACATCAGATGATTCATTACCCATATTAGTATTATCTTCTGGAGCATTGTAGTTATTAGCTTGGAATGAATTACTTCCTCCTTTTGGTGTCAAGAATTCAATTCTATCTGCTTGAACTTCTGTTACATATCTCTTATTGCCATCTTGGCCATCATAACTACTAGTTCTAATACTTCCTTCAACACCTATTAAATCTCCTTTATGACAATATTTTGCTAAATTATCAGCTTGAGCACGCCAAACACGACAATTTATAAAATCAGCTTGTCTATCTTCTCCTTGTGGAGTGAAAGGACGATTTATAGCTATTGTAAACGAAGCAACACTTACACCACTTGATACAGTTCTTAATTCTGGATCTCTTGTTAATCTTCCAACTAATTCTACTCTATTCATATATCTTACTCCTCATCTAATTTGATAATTAAATGTCTTAAAACATTTTCGTCTAGTGAAGCCTTACGATTGAATTCAGATTCAGTTTCACTATTTGCTTCTACTTGCATTAAGAAATAATAACCATTTAGTTCTTTCTTAATTGGGTAAGCAAATTTCTTTTCACCTAATTCTTTGAATTCTACGACTTTACCTTTATCATCTGTGATGATTTTCTTCATAGCTTCAGCTGTTGCAGTTATAGCTTCTTTATCTATTGTAGCTTTAACTATAAACATGATTTCGTATTTATTCATTCTTACACCTCCTTATGGTCTCTTCGGCTTTGTAAGCACTACAAAGCAAGGAGTAAATTTCTTACTCGCTTAGTATTATAGCATGCAAACTTTTGATTGTAAACAAAAAAAGGATTACTCCTTTTATTTTGTTACATTAAATTTGAAGAAACAGATATCTCCATCTTGCATTACATATTCTTTTCCTTCTAGTCTTAATTTCCCTGCTTCTTGAACGGCTTTTTCACTTCCTAATGTGTATAAGTCATTGTATGAAGTTACTTCGGCTTTAATGAATCCTTTTTGGAAATCGGTATGGATTATTCCTGCACATTCAGGAGCTTTCATTCCTTCTTTAAAAGTCCAAGCACGGCATTCGTCTTTACCTGATGTAAAGAAAGTTCTTAAACCAAGTAATTCGTATGTTGCTTTGATAAGTTTATCTAGTCCAGAACTATCTATTCCTAAATCGGCCATGAATTCTTTTTTCTCATCATCTGCTAAACCAGATAGTTCTTCTTCTAATTTAGCACACATGATAACTACTTTAGATCCTTCTTTTTGAGCAAATTCTTTTACACTTTTTATATATTCGTTATCTTGAGTAACAGCATCATCTTCATTAACATTTGCTACATATATAACTTTCTTTAGAGATAGGAAGTTAAATGGTAGTAATACAGCTTTTTCTTCATCTGTCCATTCTAGATTACGTAAAGGTTTTTCACTAATTAAAGCTTCTTTACCTTTAGTTAATGTTGACAATTCTAGTACAGCTTCTTTGTCCTTTGTAGTTTGAGCTTTCTTTTCTATTTTACTTATTCTGTTTTCTATTATTTCTAAGTCAGCTAAAATCAACTCTGTGTTGATTATCTCAATATCACGTATGGGATCTATCTTACCTTCAACGTGAGTGATATTGGAATTTTCAAAGCATCTAACCACTTCGACGATAGCATCTACTTCTCTAATATGTGACAAGAATTTGTTACCCAATCCTTCTCCTTTAGACGCTCCTTTTACTAAACCTGCTATATCTGTAAACTCAAATGTTGTTGGTATTAATCTTTTTGGTTCATACATTTTATTTAAAAATTCTAGTCTTTCATCAGGAACTGTTACTATTCCTACATTTGGTTCAATAGTAGCAAATGGATAATTTGCTGCTAGTATATTCATTTTAGTTATGGCATTAAATAGGGTTGATTTACCTACGTTAGGAAGACCTACTATACCTGCTTTTAATGACATAAACAACACCTCTTTTTCCTTTGATTATTATAATTAAAAACAATTGAATATTCAATTGTTTTTATGCTGTTATACTTCCTCCTAATCCTAGAGGAATTCCTATTAAGAACCAACCTATTAAGATGGCTAATAGTAATAAACCAATTATTATACTATATGGTATTTGATATTTTAGGCATCTGAATAGAGTGATTGGTTTTTCGTTTTGATTATATTTCTCTAAGTAAGAAATATAAATTGTAAAATATGCTAATAATGGTGTTAAGCCAATGGTAGCACACTCAGCAAATCTTGCTACTATTTGAGAGAAAGCAGGACTTAAACCACTATTCATAAATGCTGGTACAACAGTTGTAGATAATATTGCCCATCTACTAGTTGGATAAGTAACAAATAAGGTAGATATTGCTGTAGTAAAGAATAGAACTATTACTAGTATTATTCCACTTATATTACCTTTTCCAATTAGATTAGAGAAGCTAGCTACTATTACTGTACCTATATTAGACTTTTTAAAGACATTTATTAGTATTGAACCTAATAATATTATTATTAGAGTTCTTCCTGTTCCATCTAAAGAATGGGTAAGGTCTTCACAGAAGTCATTATTATTTTTTATTGTTTTAGCACCTATTCCATAGAATAAACCTAGTATTACAAAGAAGATTGTTACTATGAAGACGAAGCCATTACTAAAGAATGAATCGTAACTAAATAGTTTATCTATGTAATAGTTTTGACTATAGTCTAGTAATTTACCAGAGAATGGTAAACCAGGTATGATATTATAGATAAATATTAGAAGATATATTGCTCCAGCACTTAAAGCAAATATTAAACCTCTATATTCTCTTTTACCTAATCTTATTTCTTTTTTCTCTTCTTTATATTCATACTTATCTACTTTATATATACTTAGTCTTTCGGTAATAAAAGTAATTACGAAAGAACATATCAAGACAGAGAAGGTCATGATAAAGAAGAAAGCAAAGTTACCTAAGTAGTATGTTGCATCTATTGTATGAGCATTAGATATAGTATATTGTAGCATTTCACTATCTATAGAAGATAGGAATATGCTTAATCCTGAACCACAGGTTAGGGCTGCATAGACAGCTACTATTCCAAGTAAAGGATTTCTTCTTCCGTAGGTGAATAGTAATGCTGTTAATGGAATCATTATGACATATCCTATATCACCTGAAATACTAAGTAATACACTTATAAATACTAACCAAAATGTTATAGTAAATTTTTTACAGTACTTAGTTAAAATTGTAAATGCGGTTCTTAAGAAACCACTTTTTTCCATTATACCTATACCAATAAGTACTATTATTAACATACTAAGAGGGGTAAAGGAAGTAAAGTTAGACACAGTAGAACTAAATATATATTTAATTCCACTTAAACTTAATAGTGATTCTACACTTTCTGATGTTACTGTAAATTCTCCAGTTTCTATATTAATTTTATTGTATGTTGCTTCAAATCCTATAAAATGAAGAAAACCACTTATTACTATTGTTAAGAATATTAGTATTAAGAAAGTCATAACAGGATTTAAATGCATTTTTTCTTTAAACTTATTCATCTTGATCACCTATTACTTTTTTTAGTTTTCTTTCAAATTCTAATCTGTCCATCATTATTTCTCTTCCACAATTAACACATTTAATTTTTATATCTACACCAATTCTCGTTATTTGCCATTTGTTTGTTTGACACGCATGTGGTTTTTTCATTATAACTAAATCATCAATATTATACTTTTTTTGATCCACTTGTATGCACCTCCAATTGTTGGTATGGAATTTTTATCTTGGCTTTATCTAATTCTTGTTTAACTATTTTTAAGGCTTCTCTTTTTGTGCGCCATTGAGAATCTCTATCACAATGGTATTGAATTAAATATTTTACACATGAAGTATCTAAGGCACTAAGACCCAGATAAATAGGGCTATCATCAGCAACGCTTTCTATCTTATTAAGTCTAGGTAATATTTTATTTTTAATAACACTTTCAACACGATCAATATTCTCTTCATAAGCAATATTTAATTCTAGTTGAACATTTTGATTTTGTTGAGAAATATTAACTATTTCATATATATTTCTGTTATTAATCATTAGAGTTTCCCCAGCATGATTTTTTATCTTGGTACTTCTTAAGCCAAATTCCGTAACCGTACCCGTGAAGTTATTATACCTTACTATATCGCCAACTACAAAGTAATTTTCTAATATTATGTTTATTCCTGTAATAATATCTTTTAAAGTATCTTGTAATGCTAAACCTAATATTGTAGCTGTTATTCCAAGTCCTGCTACCATAGATTTAATATTTACACCATATAAAGATAGAATGACAAGAAGAGCTATTATCATAGTTAGGTATTTGAAAAAATGCTTGAATAGATTTGTAATTGTAGTTCTTTTTTTTCTTTCATAAGCATTTGAACTACGATTAATTATTCCTTCAAGTATTATACATAGAGTTTGATAAACGAAGTAAGAGATGCATATTATTAGTATGACACCATATACTTCTTTTTTTGTAAAAAACTCAACAACCCCTTCTGTTATCTTTTTCATTATTCACCATCTACTCCCATTCCTAGTATTTCTATTATTCTTTCTAGGTCGCTTTCTGAGTCGAATGGTATTTCTATTTTTTTAGGTTTAATTCTAATTTTAGTACCTATCTTTTCTCTCATTAAATTTTCATAAATACTATACCTAGTATTAGTAACTACTGGCTTTTTTACCTTTGGTTTACTAGTAGCTGAATTTATTTTTTCAACCTCTCTAACACTAAGTCCTTCTTCTATAATTCTTTTTGCTAACTCATTGATTTCTTCTTCATCAGTTAACTTACTTAGTACTCTAGCATGCCCCATAGATAGTTTTCCTTCGGTAACATACTTTTTAGTTTTTTCTGGTAAACGTAGTAAACCTAAGATATTAGTTATGTAGCTACGGCTTTTACCAAACTTTTTAGAAGCTTCTTCTTGAGTTAGATTATTCTTCTCAATTATTTTATTTAATGCTTCTGCTTCTTCGATAGGATTTAGATTTTCTCTTTGAATATTTTCAATAAGAGCTATTTCCATCATTTCATCATCATTGAAATCTCTAATAATAGCAGGAATAGTTTCTTTTCCAGCCATTTTAGAAGCTCTAGTTCTTCTTTCACCAGCAATAAGTTCATAACCTTTAATACTTTTTTTAACAATTATTGGTTGAATTACTCCATGTTCTTTAATAGAATCAGCGAATTCTTTCAATGATTCTTCATCAAACTCTTTACGAGGTTGGTAAGGGTTACTTCTTATTTCTGTTAGAGGAAGTTCAACTATGTCACTTTCTTTTTTAGCTTCTTCGATTATTTTGTTTTCAAAGTTATCGAAGTCTATTCTTTCATTTGAAAATAGTTGTTCTAGTCCTTTACCAAGTGCTTTTCTATTTGTTTCCATTTCTACTAATCACTTCCTTTGCTAAATTTTGATAGGCTAAGGTTGCTCTACTAGTTGGATCGTAATCACTTATTGGTTTTCCATGGCTAGGTGCTTCTACTAATCTTACTAATCTTGGAATAATAGTATTAAATACTTTGTTCTTGAAGTATTTTCTTACTTCTTCTATTACTTCTAATCCGATATTAGTTCTTCCATCTAACATAGTAAGTAGTACTCCCTCTATACGAAGGTTTGGATTCATATTGGATTGAACCATTATAATAGTATTTAGTAATTGACTAATACCCTCTAGTGCAAAGAATTCACATTGTACTGGTATTATTACTGAATCACTAGCAACTAGTCCATTCATTGTAGATAAACCTAGTGATGGTTGACAATCAATGATTATGTAATCATATTTATCTTGAATATCTATTAATTTCATTTTTAGTTGATCATTTTGACGAAACTCTGTATTTTCTAACATTTGTTTAACAAATTCAACATCTATTCCAGCTAGATTTAGTGTAGATGGAATAATTGATAAGTTTTTAAATTTTGTTTTTATTATGGCTTCTTCTATTGTACATACCCCTGTTATTACATCATATATATCATGTTTAAAATCACCATTATTATATCCTAAACCAATTGAGGCATTACCTTGTGGATCTAAATCAATAAGTAATGTTTTCTTGCCTTCTTTTCCTAAAGCTGCTGCTAAATTAATGCTTGTTGTTGTTTTACCAACACCGCCCTTTTGATTTACTAGTGAAATTGTTTTTGCCATATGTCGCCACCTCTTTTTGTATATACATTCACTTAATTAATTTTACCATAATAAAGACAAAAAGTCATAACATTTATGAGTGTTTTAAGTAATCTACAAAAGCCATATCTCCTTTAGCAAATGGATAATTATTTAATTCTTTTATAGTTATCCATTTATAATCAGAATGGTCTTTTGTATTCATTATTAATTCTTTATTATTTGCTATACATTCCATAAGAGTAATAGTTATGTCTCTAGTTGGATAGTTAGTTGTGTGAGTTATTAACTCTTTTACTGGTTCTATATCCATATTAAACTCTTCTTTTATTTCTCTTTTAATAGCTTGTAACTTAGTTTCTCCTGGTTCTATTTTACCACCAGGGAATTCCCATTTACCTTCTGCTCCTTCGTCACCTTTTACTCTTCTTGCTATAAGAAATGTATCTTTATATTTTATATAAGCTGCTACTACTAATACTTCTTTATTCATTATTATCCCTCTTTATTTATTATACTAAAAAAAGGACTACATATGTGGTCCTTTCATACCTAATTCTTCACTATAATTGTTTATTATCCATCCGTAAAAGTCTAGACCAAATTTTGAAGCTAGACAACAATAAGCTTCTAATTCAGTTGGTACAATTTGTGATTCGATATTACCTTTCTTATCTCTTTCATAAACTGTATAGTTTTCTCCACTTTTAAAACAACCAGCTACATCTGTTATTTCTGCAAAAGTATCTTTACTTACTACTATTGAACTATTTACTTTGTTAATTCTCATAAATACTAGAAATACTTTTTTTAGTAAACTATTTGGCATAACAAAACCTCCCTTTCCAAATAACGGTTTTTATTATAGCACTAAAAATAAAAAAAGGAAGATTATTTTTCTTCCTTTTCATCGTCTTTTTCTTCTTTTTCTTCAATGTCGTCGAAATCGTCACTAGCGTCTTTAGCTATAGCATCTTCAAGTTCTTCTCTATTCATTTTTGTATAACCTTTGATACCTCTATCTTTAGCTTCTCTTTTAAGATCATCTAATCTTGCTTGTCTATTATTTTTATCTTCTTCTGTTTCGATATCTTCTAATGAATCAATAGAACCTGTTTCTACTATATGTTCAATTTGTTCTTTAGTAATTGTTTCATATTTCATTAATGCATCTGCAAGTAGTAATACTAAAGTTTCGTTCTTTTCTAGTATTTTCTTAGCATTTTTATAGCACTCTTCAAGAATTTTTCTAACTTCGTTATCTATTTCTAGAGCTACTTGATCAGAGAAATCTCTTGATTTAGCATAATCTCTTCCTAGGAAGACTCCTTCTTGTTTTTCTTCTAATTGAATAGGTCCTAAATCACTCATACCATATTCAGTAACCATTGAACGAGCTATTTTAGTAGCACGTTTTAAGTCATCTGATGCTCCAGTAGTTATTTGACTTAAGAAAGTTTCTTCTGATGCTCTACCACCTAGTAATCCAGTTATTTGACCTATTAATTCTTCTCTAGTCATGATTGCCATTTTTTCTTCTTTAGGAAGCATCATTGTATAACCACCAGCCATACCACGAGGTATGATAGTAATTTTATGTACTTCTTGAGCTTCTTGAAGTTTTAAACCAATTACAGCATGACCTGATTCATGAATGGCAACAAGTCTTTTTTCTTTTTCTGTAATTCTTCTAGATGTTTTAGCAGGTCCAAGTAATACTCTATCTGCTGCTTCATCTATTTCAGCCATAGTAATTTTATCCTTATCACGTCTTACAGCAAGTAATGCTGCTTCGTTAAGTAAGTTTTCCAAATCAGCACCACTAAATCCTGGTGTTCTTTGTGATACGTTACCTAGATTTACTTCATCAGCAAATACTTTGTTTCTAGCATGTACTTCTAATATTTCTTTTCTTTCACGTGAATCAGGTAAACTAACTGTTACTTGTCTATCGAATCTACCTGGGCGAAGTAAGGCTGGATCTAGTACATCTGGACGGTTAGTAGCAGCAATAACGATAATACCTTCATTTGCTCCGAATCCATCCATTTCTGTTAATAATTGGTTAAGTGTTTGTTCACGTTCATCGTGTCCACCACCTAAACCAGTACCTCTTTGACGTCCTACAGCATCTATTTCATCAATAAATATTAAACATGGTGCACTTTGTTTAGCTTGTTTAAACATATCTCTAACACGAGATGCTCCTACACCTACGAATAATTCTACGAAATCAGAACCACTTATATAATA
>JAEEGL014836395.1_pt1 | contig 31973 bp, 23 predicted proteins | sample 9134231 | NCBI WGS metagenome assembly JAEEGL01 (sample SAMN16246548, study PRJNA631951) | gut metagenome | biome: gut microbiome; feature: rumen; material: fiber-attached | host: Bos | place: Iran: Karaj | collected 2018-10 | reverse complement strand
TCAAAGACATAGAGACAGTGGTCCGAAAGGCCGGCGCCGGCGATATACACATAGTCGCCGTGAACGCTGATGCCGCCGCAGTGACCCAGAAAATCCGCACCGTTTTCGCTTTTCAGGTAGACGATCCTGTCGCTTTGCCGGTCTTTTTTATCTCCCCGTACATCGATGAGGTACACAGGAGAAGCCATATGGTTGTTTTTGTAGCCCGTAAGGAAAAGGAGGCCGCTTTCTTCGTCAAAGGAGATCCCCTGGGAGACGAACCCGTAGTTGCCCTCCGGGATGACAAAGGATTTGTCCGCGGCCCTGTAATAGTCTCTTTCCGGGATCCGGAAATAGAGCCGGACACCGAAGAGGAACAGGGCGATCACGGCAATGATCATGATCCCGATCTTACAAAGACGACGTTTCATTGATGCAGTTCTCCTACCTTTTTGAAGTGCAGTTCCTTCAGAGAGAGGCCGTCCAGGGTAAAGTGGAAGTGCATGATGTTCATCTTGTTAAGGAAACGGAGCATCTGCGTATCCTTGGCCCATTCCCCGGTTCCCCGGAAGGAAAAGCTGCAGGCCGGCAGCACATGGACGAAGAGCACCGTGGAAAACTGTGCAAGTTCGTTCCCTGCTTTTCCGCAGCCGGTCAGGGTCACTTCGTAGTCCCCCAGTTCCTGAAGGTCGATGCCGAAGTACCAGTCGTCGTTCTTTTTCACTTTTACCTTACTCAGATCGATGGTGCCGGTGGTGCCGATCTTTTGATATTCGATCTTCAGCGGACCGCTTTCAAAGCCTTCTTCGGCGTTCTTTACTTCCACTTTGATCTCTTCTTCGTAAGCGCGGATGAAGGGGGCATATTTCATAAGGAAGGTGCAGACGTTCTTTGCGGTACGCTGCAGCTCACCCAGGGTAAGGGAGCCCTCTTTGAGGGAAGACAAAGCGTTGTCACCGATATCGTCCAAAGCCCCGGGTACGCACATATAAAGGTCGTTCTGGGCGCGGACCATGGCGGCGAAATTCGTTTTGGAGTTCTCCCCGTTCTCATCCGAAATGTTGGCCCACCAGTCTGTCATGACGATCCCTTCGAAGCCCCACTCATCCCGGAGGATGGTGGTGTTCAGGTCGTAGTTTCCGGAAGTCCAGGTGCCGTTTAAGCGGCAGTAGGTGGTCATTACGGAATCCGCACCGCCCCGGACGGCGATCTCGTATCCCTTCAGGTAGATCTCCCGAAGAGCCCGCTCCGATACGACGGGATCGATCTTCTGTCGTCCCGTTTCCTGGTTGTTGCAGGAAAAATGCTTTAAGGCTCCGGTGACATGGGCTTTCTGCAGGGCACGGAACTGTGCCAGCCCCATCTGACCCGTAAGCACCGGATCTTCGGAGAAATATTCGAAGTTTCGGCCGTTTAAGGGATGCCGGTGAATGTTCATGCCGGGACCCAGGATCACGTCCACATTGTTCTTTAACATTTCAATCCCCAGGAAATGGTAGAGGCTTTCCACCAGGGGAGCGTTGAAGGTGCATGCAAGGAGGGTTCCGTTGGGCAGGGAGAAGGCCTTGACGCCGCTGTCCAGACGCATGCCGGAGGGGCCGTCATCCATACATCCCACAGGGATCCCGTGGGATTTCAGTGCCGGGGAGATCCCGCCGAAGGCGGAAGCCGTTCCGGGCGTGACCTGGGAAGATCCCATGCCTTCCCCGCGGATGATGGTGGTCAGTTCCTCTTCCGTAAACTGGGCGATGAATTCCTCCATGGGGATCCGCCCCTTCTTTACGTCAAGAAGGGTATATCCGTGATCCTTCGTGATGGGACGGGACACGGGAAGACGCTTTTTGCGCCGCTCGGTCATGGTGTCCTTCCGAAGGGGTGTATCTTCATATTTTAAAGTGATCCTGTTGCCGGAGGATACGGCGGTCATGCGCTTGAAAGGTTTTACGGGCCCCAGAGCGTTCTCGTAAGGATGAAGCATGGCATCCTCGGAGATCTCGATGGCCGCACTGCAGACGGCGCTGCGCACATCCTGTCCCACATAGAATTCATAAACCCCCTTTTCCACCACGGATCCCGTACCGAGGCCGCATTTTCCGGTCTCGTCAAAGGAGGCAAAATCGTAGAAGGGAATGTGGAAGCTTAAGGTCTGTTCCCTGCCGGGGGCAAGTTCCCCGGTCTTCTGGAAGGAGACCAGTACCCGGGAAGGTTTGCCCAGTTTGCCGTTGGGTGCTTTCACATAGATCATGACAGGCTTTTTGCCCGGTGTTTTTCCGATGTTCTTTACCTTACATTCCAAAATGACACTTGTGTCGGAAGTAACGGTTTTCTTTGAAAGAGAGGCCTTTTTGCAGGTGACATCAAAGTCAGTATAGGACAGACCGTATCCGAAAGGATAAAGGACTTTGTCCCGGGCAAAGGTCTCGAAATACCGGTATCCCACGAAAATATCCTCGGCATAGACCGCTTCTTCCGGATCTCCGAAGTTCTGATGGGAAGGATAGTCCGTAATGCTTCGGGCAATGGTATCCGAAAGGGCACCGGATGGATTGACTGCGCCGGTCAAAACAGCCGCTGTGCCGTATCCTCCCAGCATACCTCCCTGCCATGCGTAGAGTACCGCGTCGATCTTATATTCTTCCACGAAGTTCATGTCTATGATATTGCCCACGTTCAGGATCACCGCAACCCTGTCAAAGCCGGCCCGTACCTTTTTGAGCATGTCCCGTTCTCCCGCAGTGAGGAGGAAAGAGCCTTCTTCGGCGCTGTTGTCCCGGTCCTCCCCGGCGCTTCTGCCGATGATCACAAGGGCAAGATCCGCATGGGATGCCGCATCCGTGACCTGTTTGTCCGTAAGGGGCATTTCCTTCTGGGACCAGGGATCGTTCCCCCAGCCTACGCCTTCGTCAAAGGGATTTGTCTTTTCCCATTCCCGGTAGGTCTCGTAAAGGGGACGGTAGACCTTTACGGAACCGTCCTTTTCTTCCTGCTCCAGAAGCGCATCCGTGATCCCCACCACACGGTTCACGTTGACCATGCCTCCCGAACCGGTACCGGATTTGTAATAGTGGGTCTGGATCCGGCCGAATACGGCTACGGTACAGCCCTTTTTCAGGGGAAGCACATCCCCCTCATTCTTAAGGAGCACCTGCCCTTCGGCTACGGCCTGTATGGCGGTCTCTTTGTATTTCTTATAGTCCAGTGTGAATTTCATTTCCGATTCCCTCCCACGATGCTGACCGGATTAACGCAAAAACAGATAGATATAGATGATGGACAGGATCGCCTGGATCGATGCAAAGCGCATGACCACCTGCTCGTTGGACCATTTGACGGATACGTTCTTCCGTACATGGTCATGAAGCGGCGTGCGGATCTTCTCCATGGGGTTCTTATGAAAGAGTTTGATAAAGGTGACTTTAAACAGCCCCAGTCCTCCGTCCAGGAAGATCACCAGGGCAAAAACCAGATACAGGAAAGGCATATGGCTCTTGAGGGCCAGGATGCTGATAAAGACCCCCATGGCGCGGGAACCCGCATCTCCCATCATCAGAATGCTGGGGGAAGCGTTGTACCACAGGTAAGCCAGAAGGGCTGCCATGAAGAATACCAGCAGGAACACGAAGCGTCCCTGATTGCCATGCCCGTAGGTGATGGTGGGGATGGTGTAGATGTCGGCGATATAGAAGCTCAGCATGGTAACGATGGCCAGAGTTCCCGAGAGGGCATCCACGCCGTCGGCACAGTTGGTGACGTTGATGGAGGTCCATACCAGGATCACAGCCAGGATATAAAGGATCCAGCGGTTCATGGAAAAGGTGGTGTGGAAAAGACAGACCGTGACATCGGTGCCGTTGTAGTGCACATAGGTAAAGGCGATGACCAGGGATACGAAAAGGTCCAGCAGCCCTTTTTTGACCCGGCCCCAGGGCTTTTTTGCGGCATCGTCAAGATAGCCCGTGAGCATCTCCACGATGATGAGTCCCGTGTAGATCAGGTATTCCGGTTTAAAGGGGGCAAAGAGGACCACCGCAATGGCGAAGGCAAAGATGAAGATGATGCCGGCTCCCCGGGGTTTGCCCCGGGAGAGTTTGCCGTCCACCGCAAATTCCCGGCCTTCGTCCGCAGGCAGCCGGTCCATGAAAAGTTTAAGGCCTGCGGCCGTAAGAAGGAAAGCGCACAAAGCGCCGAGCCCGATCATTACATTCGGGAAATCCCCGAAGAAAAAGCTGTTGAGCATGAAAAGATCCTTTCAGTCATGGTAAGGAAGGGATCAAGCGACGATACGCCGGGCCCAGGTTCCTTTTTTCATTATTATAAAACCCACCAGGCATTTAAGCAAATCCGTCAGACCGCAGCAAAGGAAGATCATGGTGACGCTCAGGGTGGTGAAACGGCTGAGGACAAATGCCAGGGGAACGGCAATGACCCACATGAATCCGCTGTCGAAGATGAAGGTGATCAGGGTCTTGCCTCCGGAGCGGATGGTGAAATAGGTGGCGTGCAGATAAGCCTGGAGGGGCATCATGCAGGCATTGATCCGGATCATGTCGGCTGCGATGGAACGCACTTCCTCCGAGGTGTTGTAAACCCGGGGGAAGAGGGGAGCAAAAAGGAACATGATCCCGCCGATGAACAGGCAGAGGGTAACGGAAAACAGGATGATCCGGTAGGCCGTCAGCTTCGCTTCCTCAATCAGGCCCGCACCCAGTTTCTGCCCTACGATGATGGCTACCGAGTCCCCCAGGGCGATAAAGACGATATTGAACACATTACCGATGGTGGAGTTGATATTTAAAGCCGCCACCGCGGAAAGGCCCCGCAGGGAATAGCATGCGGTCTGTGTGGCCACCGCCGTGGACCAGAGGGTCTCGTTCATCATCAGGGGAAGGGCCAGGACGGCCACCTTCTTAAGCAGAGCAACGCTGATACGGAAGGAACGGTATACCCCGGTAAAATAGGGTGCTTCCGCGGTGTGGGTATGGGACCAGATCACCACGATGGCAAGCTGGATCACTCTGGAGATCACTGTGGCAAGAGCGGCACCCACCACTCCCAGAGCGGGGGCTCCTAGTTTTCCGTAGATCAGGATATAATTGAGGATCAGATTGATAAAGACCGCGATGATGGAAGCCTTCATGGGAAGGGCAGTCTCACCGGACTCCCGGAGGGTGGAAGAGTAGCAGATCTCCAGGGCAAGGGGGATCTGTCCCACCAGCATCACATTCAGGTAGTTCCGCCCGTAGGAAAGGGTGGCCATAAGGTCCCCGGAGGCGGATCCGTCATGAAGATAGAGGGAGATCAGGGGATTTCCGAAAAACCATAAAATAACAATCGATATTAAAAGAAGGATACCGCTGAACATCAGCTTGATCCGGAAGATATCCCGGACACCCTTCATGTCGCCGTTACCGTAAAACTGCGCACCAAGCACACCCGCTCCGGAAGTGGCTCCGAAGAGGCACAGGATCAGGATGAAGAAGAGCTGGTTCACGATGGAGACCCCGGACATCTGTTCCGTACCGATCCGTCCCACCATGATATTGTCCAGCATGCCCACGAAATTGGTGATGCCGTTCTGCAGCATGATGGGGACCGCGATCCGAAGAACATGGCGGTAGAAGTCCCCGTCTCCGATCAATCTGTTTTTCTGTGTCATATTACGCATAAGAGATATTGTACTTGATGAAAAATACTTTGTAAATCAAGAAAAAACCTCTCCGCATGTCACGGAGAGGTTTCGTTTTTCTTAAGGTCTGATGTCTTCCTATTTGGTAAGGAGCATCATGATGTCGTTACTCCGTTCCACGAAATTCGCCATGGCTTCGGGCTCCAAGGGGGCGTGCTGCAAAAGCGCCAGATCGTAGAGCTGTTCGCAGATCATCCTGGTGTTCTTATCATCCGTATGCTCCATGATGAACTGTACCAGAGGATGGTTGGCGTTGAGGGTCAGGGTGATGCCTTCCTTGCCGAAGGCCCCCATATCCATGCCGGGCATGGAGTACATCTTCATCATATCCTGCATACGCCGGGATTCTTCGGACAGGGTCACCATGGAAGCCACCTTCTTATTCTTGAGCTTTTCCAGTTTGATGCTGATGTCCTCCTTCTTCAGGGCTTTCTTCATGACGCCCTTGATCTTCTCCGCAAGAGAAGCAAGTTCCTCCTCTTCCTTCTTGGAGGTTTTGGACTTGAAGGTATCCGTCAGGTCCGCATCGATCCGCTGGAATTTGATGCCTTCGTTCTTGGATTCAAGCTGCTGGATAAAAGGCTGGTCGATGTTGTGGGTCAGGATCACCGCATCCATCTTTGCCTTTTTGAACATCTGAATATAGGAGGATTGCTGCTGCTCGTCCGTTACATAGTAGATGGTTTTTTCCTTCTTTTCCTCTTCGGCCTTTTCTCCCTCTTCCGCGGGAGTCTCGGTTACGGGGTTACCGTTTTCATCCAGCACTTCCGGCTTTTCTTCAGAATCTTCTTCTCCTTTTTCGTCGGGATCGATCTTGTTGACCTCCAGACATTCGGGAAGAGTCAGGTATTTACCGTCCAGATTCTTAAAGAGGATATAATCCGTCATCTTTTCGCAGAACTTGTCGTCCCGCAGGCAACCGTATTTAATGAAGGGAGAGATATCGTCCCAGTACTTGTCATACTCCTCTTTTTCGGTCTTGCACATGCCGGAGAGTTTATCCGCCACCTTCTTGGTGATGTATTCGGAGATCTTGTTTACGAAACCGTCATTCTGCAGTGCGGAACGGGATACGTTAAGAGGCAGATCCGGGCAGTCGATGACACCCTTTAAGAGCATCAGGAATTCCGGAATCACTTCCTTGATATTATCCGCAATGAAGACCTGGTTATTGTAGAGCTTGATCACGCCTTCGATGGATTCGTATTCGATGTTGATCTTCGGGAAGTAGAGGATGCCCTTTAAGTTGAAAGGATAATCCATATTCAGGTGGATCCAGAATAAAGGCTCCTTGTAGTCGTTGAAGACCTTACGGTAGAACTCCAGGTACTCCTCCTTCGTGCAGTCGTTGGGATGCTTCATCCACAGGGGCAGGGTCTCGTTCAGAAGCTCGGGGCGCTTGATGACCTTGAAGCGTTTCTTTTTATCCTTTTTGTCCTTTGTATCCCCGTCCTTGTCCTCGTCTTTGATCTCTTCCACCACGGTATCGTCGGGTAGAAGTTCGTCTTCGTATACCGTCTGGGTATCCTTGGTATTCTCCTTGGACAGATAGATCTCGGTAGGCATAAAGGAGCAGTACTTCTTGATGACCTCCCGGGCCTTGTATTCGTTGCAGAACTCCAGCACGTCCTCGTTCAGGAAAAGGGTGATGGTGGTACCAACTTCCCTGCGTTCCCCGGCTCTCATGGCAAATTCCGTACCGCCGTCGCACTCCCAGTGTACGGCTTCCGCGCCTTCTTTATAGGAAAGGGTGTCGATATGCACTTCTCCTGCCACCATGAAAGCGGAGTAGAAGCCCAGACCGAAGTGTCCGATGATCTGGTCATCCGTTGCCTTATCCTTGTACTTCTCGATGAATTCCGTGGCACCGGAAAAAGCGATCTGGTTGATGTATTCCTCCACCTCATCCGCGGTCATGCCCAGTCCGTTATCCACGAACTTCAGGGTCTTTTCCTCGGGATTGCACAGGACGTCGATCCTGGGCTTGTAACCCTCGGGAAGGGTGTATTCTCCCATCATGTCCAGCTTTTTGAGCTTCGTGATGGCATCGCATCCGTTGGAGATCAGCTCCCGGTAAAAGATGTCATGGTCGGAATACAGCCATTTCTTGATGATCGGAAAGATGTTTTCCGAATTGATTGATAGATTTCCCTGTCTCTGTTCCATTTCTAATCACCTCTTTAGTCCAGATATTTATGATAGATCTCAAAGAAACTCTTTGTCTGTATGGTGTCGTCCGGTCTGATCCGGATACTGTCCCAAAGCTCCTCGTTCAGGTATTTCGTCAGGGTGGAAGCGTAGGAGTCGTAGTTGGCGCCGAAGACTTTTTCCTTTTCCTGCTGGGAGATCTTTTCCTTGTTCAGGTCCGTCTCCTCCCGGTTAAAGGTGCTCAGGCATTTGATGATGTGGTAGCCCGATGAGGTGGTGATCACATCCGAGACCTCATCGTTCCCCAGATTGAAGGCCACTTCCTCCAGTTCCGGATCCATTTCCCCTTTGGAAAAGGAATATTCGGAAATGGTGCCGTCGGAATACTCCAGGGTCAGATCCGTGAAATCGTGTTCTCCGTCCGTGGCCAGGTCATGGACCATTTTGGCCCTGTCGTAGGAATCCGGCGAGCCGGCCTCGATAAAGATATGAAGCACCGTAATGGTCCTTGCTTCGTCATCGGAGATCTCGGGACTGATGTCCTTGATGATCTCCCGGTAAAATTTATGTGCCAGGGCATATTCGCCGTACATCCGGGCAATGAGTTCCGGCGTGGCCCGAAGCTTTTCCGTTTCGATCTCGGTGAGGGAACCGTAATATTCCTTCGCGGCCTGGTCTACCAGGGAGAGTTCCTCTTCCGTAAGGGAGATGTTTTCCTTTGCGGCCAGGATGTTCATGGCCTTGATCTGGGAGATATGGGCCAGGGCGTTGTCCTTGACGGAGTCCGCCAGGTTCACCCCTTCCACGGTGGTGCTCCAGATGTCGGGGCCGTAGACGCTCTCGTACTGGTTCCTGGTATTGTTCAGGTAGATCAGGATCTCCGGAAGAGAGCAGGACCGGTCTTCCAGCTTAAAGACCTCATCCGGCGCAAATCCGGTGGTGAGCACGATGTTCCTGTCGGTAAACCGTTCCCCGCAGCCTGCCGTAAACAGCAGGGATGCGCAGACCAGGATCAGGGATAGTAAAACATGTCTATGCTTCATAAAGTGTTTTCAGTAATTCTCCGTTCCGGTCGTAGATCCGGTCGCCGTCGGTCAGAAGATACGGTTCGCTGCCCATGATGAGGGAAGTAAAATCGGATGCGTCCTTAAGGGGACGATCTGTCAGGATCCCTCCGCCGAAAAGGTTGGTGGAATGGACGTCGGAACCTGCGGTCATGGGTTTACGGTACCGACGGGCAAGTTCGATGGCCTGATCATTCCATTGGGGACCCTTGTGGGAAAGGCTCAGGTGACTTGAATGGGTGGCGTTGATCCCTTCGATGCCGTCCGCATATTCCGGAAAGAGCCTTATCTCCGGGATGTAGAATTCCTCCCGGTAGGGATGGGCCTGGATCACGATACCGCCTCCGGAATGGATCAGGGATAACTGTTCGGGAATGGTGGCATCGTGCAGTTCCGGATGATCCGCCATCCAGGAAGGGGTAATGCCGTAGATCAGAAATTCCGTTCCTTCGTATCCGGATTCGTAACCGAACATCACCAGAAGTCCGTGCTTTTCCCCGAATTCCTTTACATGTTCGTATCCCAGGGCAAATTTCTCCACCCATTCCCGCCAGGGAAGGGACCGGTCCACGGCGGTGTTCCCGCCCCAGGCATGATCCGTAACGAAGCATCCGGCATACCCGGCCTTTAAGAGAGCTTCCGCCATGGAAGCACCGTCGCATTTCCCGCAGGCACTTCCTTCCGAAGTGTGCAGATGTGTTTCGTATCTGTATCCGAATCGATCTAAATCCATTTTCCGCTCCCAATGTATCATGGTAGCACATCCGTGGGGGGAAGTCTCATTAAATTATTATTAAAAATATTAAAAAAAGGGGTATCTCGTGGTATACTGAAATGTCGGATGCGATAGTCGCGTCCGGGTCGGGAAACGGGTATGGATAACGCTGTCAGAGAAATATTAGACGGGAATTTTACCAGGGAAGCGGGGTCCCTTTCCTTTTCGGAACCGCTCATCGAACTGAAGCTTTACGAAGGAGAGCGTCATGAGGGTTCCTTTACCGTCTTCGGACCCGAGGGACAGTACACGGAAGGGCGGATCTTTACGGCGGAGCCGCACCTTAATATCCCCGTGGATACCTTTTCCGGGGAGAGGGCCCAGATCCATTATGTGGCGGATGCCACAGGTATGATCCCGGGAGACAGCCTGCGGGGAGAATTCCGGGTGGTTTCCAATCAGGGGGAATATCTGATCCCTTATGACATCCGTGTCATTTCCGGCGCTGCCGAAGCCCCCGAGGGCAACATCCGGAATCTGTTCCAGTTCGTCAATCTTGCCAAAAAGGATTTTGAAAATGCCTCTGAGATCTTTTTTTCCGATGAATTTCCCACCCTGCTCACGGGAGAAGGAGAAGGGGTAAGAAGCCTGTACCGCGTACTCTCTCACGGCCGGGACAGAAAACAGTCTCTGGAGGAATTCCTGCTGGGGATCAAAAAGAAACAGCCCGTGGCGTTTATCCTCAGGGAAAAGGAGATCCGCATCGACCATTTAAGCTGGGAGAACGGTCGTAACGTCATCATCAACCGTAACGGCTGGGGATATTCGGAACTGACGGCCAAAACGGATGCCCCTTTTATCGAGCTTTCCGGAAAGAGTCTTACGGAGCGGGATTTCGAAGGAAATACCGCCATCCTTCATTTTGATATCAAAGAAAAGGAACTTCATAACGGCAGGAATTTCGGCCGGATCACCATCCGCAATCCCTACCAGGAACTGTCCGTGACGGTGATCGTCCATGTCCGGCCCCTGAACCGGAGACTGCGGGACGTATATCTGGTGAACAAGCACCTTACCGTGGATCTCATGAGTTATTACGAAGCCTTCCGCACCCGGAGGATCTCCGCCTCCACCTGGCTTACAAAGACCGGGGAGGTGGTGGATGAACTCATGGAACATGAGCCGGAGCGATTGTCCTATAAACTGATGCATGCCCAGCTGCTGCTCACGGGAGGACGTGCCAATGAAGCGGCCTGGATCCTGGATCAGGAAAAGCCCAGGATCGGGGAAACGGAAGATCCCGCCGTTTACTGTTATTATTACTATCTCCTGACTCTTTTGAACAGGAGCGACGAGGATATCGATCAGGTCTGCGCCATGGTGCGGGAGATCTATGAACGGGACCGGAGCAACTGGCGGGTAGCCTGGCTTTTGCTCTATCTGAACGAGGAATATGTGAATTCCCCGGCCAGACGCTGGGAGTTTCTCCATGGCCTTACGGAGCATCATGCCGCTTCTCCCGTGATCTATGCCGAGGGGGCTCAGATCCTCATGGGGAATCCCACGGTACTGACTCAGCTTGGCACCTTTGAGATGCGGCTTCTTCGTTATATGGTGAAAAAGGACATCCTGACTCCCGCGGTAGCGGAGCAGCTGGTGTATCTTCTGGGACGGCAGAAGGGGAATTCCAAAAGCGCATACCCCCTCCTCGCCAGGTGTTATGAGCTTCTCGGCAGCGACGAAGTCCTCATGGCCGTCTGTACCCTGCTGATCAATCTCAACGTGACGGAACCCTATGCCTTTCCCTGGTATGAGAAAGCGGTGGATAAAGGGCTCCGCATCACCAGACTTTACGAATATTATCTTTTAAGCATCGATCCGGAGGGCAGCGTCTCCATCCCCAAGCGGGTCCTGATGTATTTTGCTTTCGACAGTTCTCTTCCGGTATTCCGGAATTCTTTCCTGTATGCCTATGTCTGCAAAAACAAAGCCCTTTATCCCGAGATCTGTCAAAGCTACAGCGAGGATATCCGGGAATTCGTAAAAAAGCAGGCAGCGGAAGGGGCCAATAACCGTTTCCTGGCATCACTTTACCGGGAATATATCACCGAAGACCTGACGGACGAAAAGATGGCTTCCGGCCTGATGAAGGCGGCATTTCTTCATGAACTGAGACCCCGCCGTAAGGGGATCCGCCGGGTGATCGTAAGCTATGACAGCTTAAACGGGGAGTTCGCTTATCCCGCAAAGGATGGTTTCGTACCCGTCTACGGCTCCAACAATCACATCATCCTGGAGGATGAGGAAGGCAGATACTTTGTGCGGAAAGAGGAATATACCGATATCCGCCTTATGACCCCGGACAAGATCGCCGGGATCGCAGCGCCGCTCCTTCCCGATGAAGAGGTGGTACTTTATGATCTATATCTTGCGGAAAAGGGAACGGAAGCCTTTGCCGTTACCGAAACCAATGCCGATTCCATGAAACGGCTGGCCGCATGTCCCTATCTGAGCGAGAAACTCCGGAAGGACATCGGATTCCGCCTGGCCTCTTTCTTCTACGGGAACGACAGGATGAGCGATCTGGATGCCCTGCTTTCCGGGATCACGCCGGAGCAGGTACCCGCCGTGGGAATCCCGGAGATGATCGGATATATGATCCGGCGCGGTATGGACGACAAGGCCTATGAATGGACGGATCACTGCATCCTTTCCAATATCGATCCCAAGGCTCTCTTAAGGCTGGTGACCAGAATGCTGACGAAGCCGGCCCACAGGAAACTCACGGACGCTCCGGACGAAAAACTCCTCCTTTTATGCTACGTATCCTTCCTTCACGGCAGGATCAACCGGGATACCGCCGAGTATCTTGTGAAGCATTTCCGGGGGACCTCCGCGGAGATGTTCAAGGTCATGGGAGAGGCAAAGGACCTGGGTGTGGATACTTCCCCGCTGATGGAGCGGCTGCTGCTCCAGCTTTTAAAAACGGGAGCCTACCTTCCCGAGGGCACGGAGATCTTTGCCCGGTATGCCGAAGAAGGCAAAGACAGGGATCTTCTCATGGCCTATGATGCGAAACTCTGTTTTTCCTATTTTGTCCGGGGCAGGGAACCGGATCCCGCCATCTTTCCGGTGATCGAAAAAGCTTCCGCCGAAGGACGGGAGATCCCTCTGGTATGCAAGCTTGCTTATACGAAATACTATGCGGACCACATCGGGGAACTGACCAACGATGAGCGGAAGAACGTGATGGTGTTCTTAAAGGATCTGCTTGCCAAAGAACTGTATTTCCCCTATTTCCGCCGGTATTCGGATACCTTTATCTTCATGCACCGGTTCCTGGACAAAACCATGGTGGAATACCGGCTGCACAACGGCACCCGGGCCGTGATCAACTATGTGCTGCATACGGAGGATGCCGACAGAGAGGCTTACCAGCGGGAAGAGATGCGGGAGATGTATTACGGCATCTGCGTTAAAGCCTTTGTACTGTTTTACGGTGAAAAGATCAGGTATTATATTACCGAGGACGAGGGAGAAGGAGAACTCAGGGAGAGCGGAGAACTGACCTGCCAGTCGTCTTCCCCCCGGGAAGGCAACAGCAAGTACGGCATGCTCAACGACATCGGGGTTGCCGCCGCCCTCGGGGATGAGGAAAACCTCCGGAAACTGCTGCGGCAGTATTATCAATACGATCATCTGTTAAGGAACCTGTTCCATGCTGAACGTTAAAGATTTCAAACTGGTGGTGGGATACGATCTGGGAAAGCATTTTTCGCAGATCAGTTACTATTCGTCCCGGGGAACGGAACCCCAGACGGTATCCACCGTGGCCGGTTACGAACAATACAATATCCCCACCCTGCTTGCCCGCCATAAGGAGACGGGACAGTGGTTCTACGGCAGGGAGGCACAGCACGCCATAGATGACGGCAGCAGCATACCCGTCACGGATCTGATCCGCAAGGCGGAGCGGGGAGAAGAGGTCATGGTGGGAGATGCCCCCTTTGATCCCACGGCGCTGCTGACGCTGTTCGTGAAAAGGAGTCTCAGCCTTCTGGAGACGGAGATCCCCATGAAGGATCTTTCGGCCTTCCTTTTTACGGTGGAGGATCTGACCCCCCGTCTGGTGGAGGTCCTGGGAAAGGTATCCTCCGCACTTTCCTTAAAATGCGGGCTCATCACCTACCAGAGTCACAGGGAGAGTTTTTACCATTACATGCTGCATCAGGAGGAGTCCCTGTTCCTTGGCGGCGTCATGATCTTTGAATTCAACCGCAGTCTTGATACCCTCTTCCTGTCGGTGAACCGGAACACCAGGCCCAGGGTCTGCGTGATCTCGGAGCGGCCTTTTGATACCCTGATCAGAGAGAAGTTCGACGAGGATGAAAAGATCGCTTCCTCCCAGAAAAAGTCCCTGGACGAAAAGTTCCGTCACGCGGCGGACCTTGCCCTGGAGGGAAAGGAAGTGGGGACCGTATATCTTCTGGGAGACGGCTTTAAGGACGACTGGATGGAGGAGAGCTTAAAGACCCTTCTGGGCTTTAAGGGGAGACGTGCCTTTATGGGCAACAACCTCTACAGCAAGGGAGCCTGCTATGCCGTTATGGAAAAGGTCCTTCCGGAACTTCGGAAGGAAGACTATGTGTATCTGGGCCCGGATAAACTCAAGGCCAACATCGGCCTCAGAGCCCTCAGGCAGGGAGAAGACTCCTATTACGCGGTGATCGATGCCGGGAGTAACTGGTTCGAGGCGCAGAAGGATTTCCAGATGATCCTGGAAGACGGAAATGAGATCGCATTTCTCATTACCCCCGTCACCGGCGGCAGCGTGGTGAGACGGACCATCGAACTGTCGGGACTGCCGGAGCGGGAGCGGGCCATGACCCGGCTGAACTTTCATCTGGAGATGACGGATGTAAATACGCTGGAGATCGATATCGAGGATATGGGCTTCGGTGAGATCGTTCCTTCCAGCGGACTGGCCTGGAGCCATTCTCTGGAACTGAGTTAGGTGAACCATGGGAAATTTATTAGTTTGCACCGGTGAGAGGGCAAAAATTCCTTATTATCTGAATACCATGGGCGTTAATGTGTACAGCATCGAGGAGCTCTGTTACGTGATCGCGAAGAATCCTTTTCTCGTGACCAAAGAACTCTGCGACGGAGCGCTCCTTGACTGGATCGGCAGGGACTGTGCCCTTCCGGAACTGTCGGCTCGGCTCTATGAGATCTTAAAGAGAGGCTGCCAGCTAAGCGATTTTATCGGGGAACTCCTTTCCCGGGTGGGATATTGCACCAAAGAAGAGCGGGAACGGGTGGATGAGACCCTGGTGGCCAACGCCAATTTAAGCGATTTTGAGCGCCGGATCAATCAGGGGGATTATCTCCTTAAGAGCGGCAGGTTCGAGGGAGCCCTCAGGGAGTACGAACTCCTTTCCGGAGAGATCCCTTCGGAGCAGAAGGACCTGCGGGGCAGACTCTTTCACAAGATGGGCTACGCCTACGCCTGTCTCTTCATGTTCGATGTAGCATCCAAGTATTATAAAAGGGCTTATGAAGCCGACGGAAATCCGGAATCCGGCTTTGATTATCTGTTATCCCTCAGACTGTGTTTTCCCGAGGAACGGTATCTTGCTTTCATGAACGAGCATCCGGAATTCCGGGAACTGTCATTGCTGGTGGAAGAGCAGATGAACCGATGTCTGGGAGAATTCGAAGGCTCCGAGGAAAGCCGGATGCTGAGTATGCACGCCCTGAACGAAGGACGGGAGACCGCATCCCTGATCCGGGGATTAAAGGACCGGTATCTTCAGATGGTCATGGGTTGAATCTAAGGTAGGCTATGGGACTGTTTAAACGCTTTGCCGAATGGAAAAAGAACAGGGAAGATCCTCTCTACGATCTGGAGGACTGGGAACAGGTCGATGCCTGGAACGAGGTCATCTATGACCGGGACGACCTGCAGATCAATAACCGCAAGTCCAGGGAGGACTATGTCCGCGGGTGCCTGGAGCAGATCGCGGAGGCCTCCCGTGAAGTGGATAAGCTTCAGGTGGAATACAATGTGATCACCTCCAATTTAAAGGACATGGAGGAGATCGAAGCCCTGCCCGACGAAGACCGGGAGCAGCTCAATGAGTATGCCCGGAGAATGAATACCCTGCGGGGGGAACAGGCCGGATATCTAAAGCGCAAGAGCCACATGAGCGAGGAAAAGTACCGTAAGATGGAACGCATGGAAAGCGAACTGTCCGAGGGCCTTTCCAAACTGACGGAAACCGAGAATTACCAGAAACTCATAAAGCGGGACTTAAAGAAACTGGAGAACGAAAAACAGGCATATTTTTACCGCAAGGATGAACTTCGACGGACCATCGGCGACTGCCGCATGATGGCCATTGTCTGTGCCTGTGCCGTGGCCCTGCTCTTTGTGATCCTTCTGATCCTGCAGTACGCCCTCCGGATGGATACGAAGATCGGTTATCTTGCGGCGGCCCTGGCGGGTGCCGTGGGGATCACCCTGATCTTTGTGCGGCACAACGATTCCAGGGGGGAACTGCGATCCGTGGAAAACGGCATCTCCAGACTGATCCGTCTGCAGAATACGGTAAAGATCCGCTATGTCAACAATACCCATCTGCTGGATTATCTCTATGTGAAATACATGGTATCTTCTGCGGACGAACTGTCCAAGGATTACGATCAGTTCCTGGAAGAACGGAAAGAACGGGAGAGTTACCGGGCCGCGGAGGAAGCCTTAAGCGACTGCGAACGGGATCTGCTCCATCTGCTCAGACGTTATCAGGTCAAGGATCCCATGATCTGGCTTCATCAGACCGAAGCGCTGCTTGACCGCAAGGAAATGGTGGAGATCCGGCACAAACTCATTATCCAGCGCCAGTCCCTGCGCCGCAGGATCGATTACAATAAGGAAGTCGTGGCCGCCAAGGCACAGGACGAGATCAAGGATCTGGTATCCAGATATCCGAAATATGCCAATGAGATCATGGCCATCGTGGACGAATACGAAAAAGACTACCGGTGAGCGTCCTTCCATTCTTTGATGGCTTTCAGCCTTTCCCCGTATTTTGCTTCCGTCCCCTGATCCGTGGGATGGTAATAGGTATGGCCCGTAAGAGCATCCGGAAGACAGCTCATGGGGGTCATTTTTTCTTTGTAATCATGGGCATACTGGTACCCCTTGCCGTAGTCAAGTTCCTTCATCAGCTTCGTGGGGGCATTCCGGATATGGAGGGGGACGGGATCCGCCATATGCTCTCTGGCATCTGCGGCGGCTTCGTTATAGGCAACCTCCATGGCGTTTGATTTCGGTGCCAGGGACATATAGATCACGGCTTCCGTCAGATGTACGCAGCATTCCGGCATGCCGATGAGATGACAGGCCTGAAAAGCCGCCACCGCCACTTCCAGGGCACGGGTATCCGCCATGCCCACATCTTCGCTGGCAAAGCGTGTGACACGCCGGGCGATATACATGGGATCTTCTCCCGCTTCCAGCATTCTCGCAAGATAATAGACCGCCGCATCCGGGTCGGAATTCCGCATGGATTTATGCAGGGCGGAGATGAGATTGTAATGCTCCTCCCCGTTCTTGTCGTAGAGCAGGGACTTTTTGGAGATACACTGTTCCAGGGTCTCCTTTGTAACGACGGTGCTGCCGTCCTCCTGAAGGTCACCGTTTAAGACCACCATTTCCAGGGTGGAAAGGGCAACTCTGGCATCTCCGTCGGAAAAAAGGGCGATCTTGGTAAGGAGGTCTTCTTCCATCCGGACGGTCTGGGTGCCCAGCCCTTCCCGGGATGTAAGAGCCCGTTTCAGGAGGCTTACGATATCCTCCTCCGTCAGAGCCTTCAATACGAAGACCTTGCATCGGGAAAGAAGAGCGCTGTTGATCTCAAAGGAGGGATTTTCGGTTGTGGCCCCGATCAGGACGATGCTGCCCTTTTCCACAAAGGGCAGGAAAGCATCCTGCTGGGCCTTGTTGAAGCGATGGATCTCGTCTACGAAGACGATGGTCCGTTCCCCGTAGGAACGGTTTTCCTCGGCCTGCTGCATCACCGTGCGGATGTCCTTGATCCCGCTGGTGACGGCGGAAAAATCGATAAAAGTGGATTTGGTGCGATTGGCGATGATCCGGGCAAGGGTGGTCTTGCCCACACCGGGAGGTCCCCAGAAGATCATGGAAGAGATCTGATCGCTCTCGATCAGCCTCCGTAAGACTTTGCCTTCCCCCAGAAGATGAGTCTGGCCCACGTAATCTTCAAGATCCGTGGGACGCAGACGGGAAGCCAGAGGCTGGGGAACCGTATTCGAAAACAGGGATAATTGTTCCATGAAAGGCCCTTTCCTACCATTTTTGAATCAATCATAAATGGTTTTTCCGGGCATTTCAATACCTTTCAGGGATGGTTATCTCGTTCTGAGAGCACGGATTGCGTTCAGTACCGCGATGACCATGACACCTACATCGGCGAAGATGGCAAACCACATATTGGCAATATTGAAAGCGCCAAGAATGAGACAGGCGAATTTGATCACCAAAGCAAAGATGATATTCTCGTATACGATGCGGATACATTTCCGGGAGATCCGGATGGCCCGCAGGATCTTCATGGGATCGTCATCCATCAGGACCACGTCGGAGGCTTCGATGGCGGCATCCGAACCCATGGCGCCCATGGCGATCCCGATATCCGCCCGCATGAGCACGGGAGCGTCATTGATCCCGTCACCCACGAAAGCAAGCTTGTGCCTGCCGGAATTCTGCTGCAGCAGTTCTTCCACTTTGTTCAACTTATCCTCCGGCAGCAGTCCGTAAGCATAATCGTCGATCCCGAGTTCCTTTGCCACGGCGGAGGCGGATCTTTCGTTGTCTCCGGTGAGCATGACGGTCCTTGTGACTCCGTTCTTCTTCAGCTCCCGAAGGGCTTTTTCGGAAGTCGGTTTCAGGACATCGGAGATCAGGATATGACCCGCATACACGTGGTCAAGGGCGATATGGACCACGGTTCCCGCCTCATGACAGGGGTGACAGGGAATACCCAGTCTGTCCATCAGTTTTTCGTTACCGGCGGCTACCGAAATGCCATCTACTTTTGCGGTAATGCCGAAACCGCTCAATTCTTCGATATCGGTGACTTTGGCCCGGTCGACTTCCTTCCCGTAAGCTTTCTGCAGGGAGAGACTGATGGGGTGGGAAGAGGAGCATTCCGCATGGGCTGCGTAATACAGGATCTTTTCCTCTTCCAGTTCATTATGATGGACGCCTCTTACTTCAAAGACGCCCCGGGTCAGGGTACCGGTCTTGTCAAAGACCAGGGTGGAGGTATCCGCCAGGGCTTCCAGATAGTTGGAACCCTTGACCAGGATCCCTTCGTGGCTTGCGCCTCCGATCCCCGCAAAAAAGGAAAGGGGGATGCTGATCACCAGAGCACAGGGACAGCTGATAACAAGGAAGGTCAGGGCCCGGTAGATAAAGGAATCCCAGGCAGGGGGAAGATGAAGCAGGAGACGTACAAGGGGCGGAAGCACTGCAAGGGCCAGAGCGCCGTAGCAGACCGCAGGTGTGTAGATCTTGGCAAATCTGGAGATGAAAGCCTCGGAACGGGACTTGTTGGAACTGGAATTTTCCACCAGTTCCAGGATCTTGGATACGGTGGATTCCGTAAAATCCCGGGTGGTCCGGACAGAAAGCACTCCCGTTAAGTTGATGCATCCGCTCAGGATCTCGTCACCCTCCCGTACATCCCTGGGAAGGGATTCTCCCGTTAAGGCGGCGGTATTCAGGGAAGAAGTCCCTTGGGTAACGATCCCGTCGATGGGAACTTTTTCTCCGGGCTGTACCAGGATGATACTGCCGGTCTTTACCTCATCGGGGCTTACTTTTACAAGCTGTCCGTCCTTTTGAATATTGGCATAATCCGGCCGGATATCCATGAGCGCGGTAATGTTTTTCCGGCTTTTGCGTACGGCGTAATTCTGGAAGAACTCACCGATCTGATAAAAGAGCATGACCGCTATGGCTTCCGTATAATCACCGCTTCCGGAATAGAGTGCCAGCACAAAGGCCCCCACCGTGGCCACCGCCATGAGGAAATTCTCGTCAAAGACCCGGCGGTTCAGGATCCCTTTGCCCGCCTTCCTTAAAATGTCATATCCGATGAGCAGATAGACCCCGAAATACGCGGCAAACTTCAGGATCCCCGTAAGGGGGATGAAGTGGAGCGCTACAAGGGCGCAGGCTGTGATGATGATCCGGATGAGTACTTTTTTCTGCTTTTTGTTCATGGCCTTACAGTTCGATCTCGCAATCGTCTTCCACTTTTTTACAGTTCTTTAAAACTTCCTTCATAACGGCTTTGTCGTCGGCACCCTCCTCGAAGGTCACCGTCATCTTCTGTGTCATGAAGTTCACGGTGGCGTCCGCAACGCCGGAAGTCTTCTTTGTGGCATCCTCCATCAGGTTGGCGCAGTTTGCGCAGTCCACTTCGATGTTGTAGGTTTTTTTCATACGATGTTCCGTCCTTTCCAAAAAAGATTTGTGATTAAACAATTTAACAATTAAGCATACGTTTAATTGATATCTATGTTATAATCCTTTTCGGAACTTCTGTCAAGGGGAAACTTTCTATGTCAGACACCATGTTACCTCACCGTCACGGAGAGGAAGAGGGAATCGAAAAGATACGCAACAGTCTTTCGGAATCCGACCGGTTCCGGAGAGTTTCCGATATCTTTCAGCAGATGGGAGATCCCACCAGGATCCGGATTTTTTGGTTATTATGCCACTATGAGGAGTGTGTGATCAATATCTCCGCCCTCCTGGAAATGTCTTCACCGGCGGTGTCCCATCATCTGCGGGCGCTGAAACAGAGCGGTCTCATTGTCAGCCGGCGGGAGGGCAAGGAAGTTTATTACCGGGCAGCCGATACGGAGGAATGTTCCCTGCTCCACCGTATGATCGAAGAAGTCATGGAGATCACCTGCCCCAGCTGAGCATACTTACATATTTCAGGAAGAATTTTGGATATCATGTTGAAAAATACCATCAGAACCATATTGGGTGCCGCGGCACTTTTTTTCATGCTCGGGATCTCATCCGTAAGAGCTGTGGCTACACCCCAGATCATGGAGGACGGAGAGATCTTTGATGCGGAATATTACGCAGCCCTCCATCCCGAGGCGGTTTCCGAGGTGGGAACGGGCCAGAATGAGCTCTACTGGCATTATCTGATGTACGGAAAGAAAAAGGGATATCTTCCCTACGCCAATGCATCTGCGGTAAAGGCAGGAGGATGTGCCATTCCCTGCAGCGCGGAGAGTTTTGATTACCTGGCTCTGGGCAACAGTATCCTGAATCATCCCATAGCCGAATACTGGTTTGCGGAATACGGTATGGCCGCATCGGTTCCGGAGAACGATTACTTTCACAGAGTCTCCGGATTCCTGATGATGAAATACGGCAACGTCCACGCATCTCCCGTCCGGTTCGGGGTATGGGAACTGGGTGATGAATGGCAGAAACTGTTTTATCTCAACGCCCTTGTTCCCTTTCTTTCACGGGAACTGGATCTTGTGACCATCCAGTTAAGCGAGAATGTGCATGATCTTGGTACCTTTGAGGAAGATCTGACACTGCTTGTACAGACCATCCGCCAATATGCGCCCAATGCAAGGATCATCCTGGTGGATGATTTCTGGGACCGGGACAAATCCGCCATCAAAAGACGGGTGGCTTCCCAACTGGATCTTCCTTTTGCGGACCTTGCGGGGATCCGGGGAAGCGCCTCCTATCAGAACAGGATCGGAGAACCTGTCTTTGATCCCGTAACGGGACAGGGCATGGTATTGAACGATTTTGTGGCAAGTCATCCCAATGACCGGGGCATGCTCTATATCGCCAATCGGATCATCGGGCAGATACAGTAAGATAAAGGAGAATCCGGATATGATCGCAAATACACCGCCCATGGGCTGGAACAGCTGGGACTGCTACGGAGCTTCCGTCACGGAAGAGACGGTACGGGCCAACGCTGCATATATGGCGGAACATTTAAAGCAGTACGGCTGGGAATATGTGGTAGTGGATATCCAGTGGTATGAGCCGAAGGCCACCACCCACGAATACAATGCTTTCACGGAACTTTGCATGGATGAATATTCAAGACTCATCCCCGCGCCCAACCGCTTTCCTTCTTCGGAAGGGGGGAAGGGCTTCGGCCCCCTTGCGGAATATGTACATTCCCTGGGACTGAAGTTCGGCATCCATATCATGCGGGGGATCCCCCGTCAGGCGGTACATCGGAACACGAAGATCCTGGGTACGGACCGCACTGCCAGGGAGGTTGCCAAGACAAACAGCATCTGTGCCTGGAATACGGATATGTACGGCGTGGATCCGGACAGGGAAGGGGCAAAGGAATATTATGAAAGCCTGTTTGAACTCTATGCCTCCTGGGGCGTTGACTTTGTCAAATGTGACGATATCGCAAGAGAACTGCCTCACGAGGAGAGTGAACTCATTCTTTTGAGCAATGCCCTGCATCACTGCAAAAGAGAGATGGTCTTAAGTCTTTCTCCGGGCCCTGCGCTTCTTGAGAAAGCGGAGCTATATAAGCAATACGCCCAGATGTGGCGGATCACCGATGATTTCTGGGATCACTGGGAATCTCTTTACGACATGTTCGAGCGCTGCGAGAAGTGGTGCATCCACAGCGGCCCGGGACACTGGCCGGATGCGGATATGCTTCCCGTGGGAGCCATCAGACAGGACTATGATCCGGATAACCGTACGAAATTTACGGAAGATGAGCAGAAGACCATGATGACCCTCTGGTGCATCTTCAGGGCTCCCCTGATGATAGGAGGAGAACTTACCAAGCTGGATCCCTTCACAAAGGAGCTCCTCACCAACAGTGAGATCCTTGCCATGGACAGGGAGGCCCGGCATGCCCGTCAGGTATGGCGCCGCAGATCGGAAGATACCGAATTCGTGGTCTGGAGCGCCGAAAGAAGCACCGGCGGTACCTATATCGGATTGTTCAATATCGGGGAAAAGGAGGGAACGGTGACCCTTCCCTTTACGGATCTGGAAATGTACGGAACCTACGGAGTAAAGGAACTCTGGTCCGGAAAGGAGATAGCTCCCGCCGGGGAACTTACCGTGGATCTTCCGAAACACGGGTGTGCGGCTTTTCTTACTCTGTAAGATAAGGCAGGAAAAACTTTCGACGGAAACATAAAGAAGAACACCCCTTAAGGTTCGCTTTCTTCGTCTTCTCCGTTTTCCCCTTCTTTGTAATCTTCTCGGTGTCTTAATCCGAGAATATGCTTATTGTCCGTGGAACCGGCGTTTTCGCCTTCCACGGCTTTTTTGTATACGGCTCCGTCAACCACGGTAAAGTGATCCTCCCAGTTTCCCAGGTCGGCGCTGCCCATAACGGCATCGGCATAACCCGGCTGTCCATCCATCTGGAGGATACACCACTGGTAGGAATCCGTGTATTCATTGGCATGAACCCAGGAGATTCCCATATAATCAAGAACCCTGCCCAGAGCCCGTGCGGCTCCCTGGGAGGAATAGTTTTTGGAAACGAACACACCGTAGGGAGAGCGGTAATACAGGTTCTCATCCGCACCGTATTTTGCCTTATCCACGTATTTTTTTACCGCTGTCGCAGCGGCCTGGATCATTTCCTGCTCCGTCTCATAATTCGGATCGGACAGGATATCCTCTGCGATCTTCAGGGCCTTTTCGTCTGCCGCAAGAGCTTCTGCGGGAGTCAGTCCGCTGTAGTAGTTGTGTCCCCTTGCGGGAGAGGATTCCAGAGAAGCGATCTCCGTGTTCTCCTCCGCCAGGGTAAGGAGGGATCCTTCCACAGCTACCAGATCCGCATAGGGAGCCGAAACCTGGTCTTCAAAGATGGGAGACAGGGAGACCACTCCCGTTTCCAGGTTATACTGGGATCCGTCATAGAAGCCGTATCCCCGTTCATCCTCCAGATAAGTCCGGAATACCAGCCGGGTATCCACGGAAGCGATCTCCTGGATCCGTTTTACCCGGTAGGTTCCCAGATTGGAAACCTCATGGGAAAGAAGTTCCAGGATCTCATCCCCGAAATCCAGTTCCGAAACGGTAAAATAGGGATCCTCAAGATCAAGGCAGCTGATGACCTCACTCTTGAGGGAGGATACGAAATACAGGGTATTCCCTATGATCAGCGGCTTTTCCACCCGGACGTTTTTGATGAGCCCGTCATTGCTGCCGTCCAGTCCCACACGATAAAGGGCGGAGGAATTTCCTTCCGTTCCGGTATAGTACACGTTTCCGTTATAGACCAAAGGCCAGGTGCTCTCCCTGTTGTTCAGCTTCTTCGGAGTGCCGCCGGTTACGGGGATCCGGTACAGGCTTCCGCCGTCCGCTTCATTGCTGAAGATCACCATGTTTTCAAACACGGTGGGACAGGAAACGGAGTCGTCGCAGATGATATGCTCCTCGTTGGTCATGGGATCGAAACGCAGCAGCATGTGAGAGCCGGCATCGTTGTAGATCACTTCGTTGTTCACCACATAGAGGTATTCCGGTTTCCGCCCGGGATAAAGGGTTCCCGTCTTCCGGGTCACGTCGTAGATCATGAGACAGCCGTCGTAAGCGGCATTATCCGGTTCGGAGTGGATCCCGTAGACCCTGCCGCTCATATAATTCATCTGACTCATGCGGACACCTTCCTGGAAATAGCCCCAGTTGCCGTCCGCGATATAGGTCTCATTCAAATGTGTGCAGAGGAAATACTGTCCGTCGAGATAGGACAGGAATTGACCGCCGTTATAGATGTTTCCGGGATTTGCTCCGTACTCGAATTCCGCAGCCTCCGTCAGGGGCTCAGGTTCCTTCGGCTCCGAAGCGCTTATTTTGGAGTTCCGCCCGATGAGGGACTCGAAAGCGGAAGCCGGCGCATCAAGCGTAGTGGCCGTCTGATCCTTGCGCAGGATATTCTGTGCGATATGATTGTTTCCTTTCTGGCAGGCGGTAAGCGTAAACGCCAGAAAAAGGAGCAATACCGGATAAAAGGATTTTCTGCTCATGTAGATAAAAAACTAATTGACAAAGAAACATGAATATTGTAACATATCACTTGTCCGTTTTAAAGGGCGTTTGCGCGAGTGGCTCAGTTGGTGGAGCACGACCTTGCCAAGGTCGGGGCCGCGGGTTCGAGTCCCGTCTCGCGCTCGAATGAAAAAGGATCATCCGTAAGGATGGTCCTTTTTCATTCGAGCATTCGAATCGAGACGGGACGATATGCCAGGTGCGACGAAGTCGCGCGTGGCGCTTCCTTGGATGTCCCGTCTCGCGCTCTGAATGAGTAAGGAAAAGTCCAGTAATTACAAGGATTGCAGGACTTTTTCTTTTTTTGTTTCTGTCGTATACGCGTCGTATACAGCAATTTTACTGGCTTCGTGAATAATTCCGCACCCTTTGAGACGAGCCTTCCTCTCAGTCGATTGCTGTGACCATATAATTATCCCTGTTTTGTGTAATCTGAAAATACCCAACACTGATATATCGACAGAAACCCGTCTCTATATTAGAGCCGGGGTCATCTCGTAAACTCTCTGCAATCCGATAAGCAAAAGATAGGGTTTCAGGTCATTTCTTAACAGATAGAACGCCTATAAAGAGCATAAAAGAAAAACAAGTGTGAACAGTGAAAAGAAATTATCACCTCCGGGGTTATACAATATTATATCAATATAAACGGGTTCTCTCCTATACGGATCAGTTCATGCCCGGAAAGGCTGTCAAGAAAAGGCATATCAATGAAGGTACAGAACGCCAGGATCAGAATTACCACCGCGACAATAAGCATCAGCTTTTTCTCCCGGAACAGTTTCTCGGGTTTCTGAGCGGCGGAATCGGTCTTGTAAGTGATCACGATATAATAGGAAAAGAGGTAAAAAATAAACGGCACGCTGATCACATATTCGATCCTGTATTTGATCAGAAAGACACCGATACAGAAATTCGCGATGAGCGCATAGAAGAAAGCCGAAGCCAGAAGGGTTTCTTCCGAATAGGACAGGAAGGATTTTCTGTAAAGTCCCGCTTTTTCCGGATCCGCGATCATCCTGTATTCCGCGAACCGCTTCACTGCCATAAGGAAGGCCCCTGACATCCAGTAGCCTGCCAGGATGCTTGATGGAGGAAATGCGGTATCGATCACCATGAACCATCCGAGAAGGAGCCGGATCATATTGTTCACGGATTCGCTGAGCACATCCAGATAGGGAAGATCCTTGGTCCTTACGGGAGGCACATTGTAAAGAAGTCCCATGACAAGCAGCCACACCAGCATGATCAGAAATCTTCCGTTCACAAGAAAGCCGAGACCAAGTCCGCAGAATACAAGGATGGCGTATTCCAGATAAACAAATTCCTTCCTTATGCCCTCCGTCACGGCCGGTCGGTTCTTCTTGGTCGGATGGAACCGGTCATACGGCGCATCCAGCCATTCGTTGATCACATAATTCGCGGATGCGATGAGACAGGTCCCGAGAAATCCGATCAGCAGAACCGTTATGTTAAGATCGCGATAGCTTACCTCATTGAGAAGTACCGCGATCACGATACCCGGCAGCACAAAGAGCTGTTTGATCCAGTGATCCGGTCTGGCGATTCTTAAATATTTTTTCAATGTTTGTCCCTCTCCTGTCTCTTTCCCGCATGATCAGCGGACTTTTTTGTATAGATAATAGGTCATCCCTTCATAAGAAGCTTCCGCCACCTGATCGTAATGAACCGCGATATGATCAAATATGTATTCACAGGCCAGGATGAATGTTGTTTTTCCTTCCTTTATGTAGCCGTGCTGTTTCTCAAACATTTCCGGAAGACCGATCCCGTTCGTCTGGAAGTATTCACAGGTGGGAACGATTCCCGTAACCGTATAAAGTCCCGCGTCCACCCCTCCGATATTGAGGAGGGTCGGATCCTTCTCCTCCATGACGATCCTGCCAAACTCCGTCAGCCAGAAATCCTCTTCTTTCTGTTTCAAATAATCATAACTGATACAGTGCCGTATCGATGCGAACACGGAAAGGACGAGGACCGCTGAGAGCAATATCCCGAAAACAGCCGTCTTTCCCCTCTCCACCAAAGGATCGATCAGCTTCCCGACCGTACCGGCTCCCGGAGCACAAAAAGCCATGAGCGGGATTGAATAATAAGGAAGCGTGTTTCCCCCGAAGAAGATCACGAAAAAAGTAAGGAGAGCCATGCCCGGAAGAAAAATCCTTCTTACGGCGTTTCCCTTTTCCAAAAGGAGTCCGAGAGCCCCTGCGAAGATAAGAAGGAAATAGCTCAGGTTATCACGCATCAGCCAGTAGGCGTATTTTGCAAGTTCATAAAGCCGGCCCGAAAGGTTTTCGGTATGCTCCCGGATCGCGCTGTAGAAAAAGAGATTATTATAAACATAGCAGCGGTACCAGTCATCCAGCGCCCCGTTGAATCCGAAATAGACAAGCCAGGGAAGGAAAGGCAGGAAAAAGGCTCCGAGAAAGATAAGAAGATACCGGATAATGTTCCGGAGTTTTTCTTTCCCGATAAGCATAAACAGGATCGCAAAGACCCCAAACCCCAGATAAAACCCGAGCATGGTGTACTTTACGAGAGCGGTGACTCCCGCAAAGATCCCGATGAGGAATGCCTGCTTTTGGATTTTTTCCTTTTCCGGATATTCGTTTTCCTTCGAAATCCGAAACAGCATATAAAAGGAATAAATGAGCATCGGTAGGCAGTATTCTTCCGCAGCGCCTCCCTTATAGAAGCTGTTGGAGGAGTACAGGCAGACCGCTACCGGCGGGATCAGAAGCAGCGCTGTTTTCTCCCTGCAAAAAATAACAGCTGTTTTGAAAGTGTAATAAAGAGAAACTGCCGCTGCTGCCACCTCGAACAGGAAAATCCCGAAAAAGCTTCTTTTCGAGATCAGATACGCGATCCCGTTCAGAAGATAAAGATAAGGGCCCTTCTGGTCATAAAGATCCCGGTAGATCACGAGCCCGTTCATCATCCCTTTCCCCATGGTGAAATAACTGTTCACGTCATTCCAGTTATTTGTGATATAGAGAAAGGAAGACCGAGATGTGACCAGTATCGTAAAGAACGCGGTGATCAGGCAGAACAGTTTTGTGAACAGCAGTTTTTTCTTCTTATCCATCTTTCTCCAAATGACCCTCGGGAGCGGGGCCAGAAGTTCATTGTCACCAAAAAAAGAAGACGGCAGAATATAGCAAAAACACCGAAATGCTTTTTCTATATTCTGCCGCCTCCATATTTCTTTTCACAGCAGCCTGTGTATCGAAGAACGAAATCGCAGGCTCCCCTAAAAGCTTTTACCTCTCGGCTATGTTGTCAGCAAAAACGATATAATCGAATATATCACAGCCGCATGATCAATTCAAGTCCTTATTCGGGGATCTCGGTGATCATCGTTATGATAACGGGCTTTTTCCGGATCTGCTCCCAGAGATACCTGCCGACGCTTCCGGCAATCTCCTTTTTCAGTTCCGGTCTCTGAAGCGAATTCTCCAGCGCACGGCTCACTTCCTTAAGGACAATGGTATAGATCCTGTCCATAACGGCTTTCTGCATTTTTTTGTCAAGAAACCCTTTCGAAATGATGCCCGGCTTTGAGAGCAGCCGTCCGGATCTGGTTCCGAAGCAGAGTTCTATGACGATAACCCCGTTATCAAGGATCCTGTTTCTTTCTTCAAGTTCCTTTTTACCGATGGCTCCGGCTCCCGAGCCATCCACGATGATCTCTCCGGTTGGGATCTCCCCGACGATCTTTGCGTCTTCCTTTGAGAGTTCCAGAACATCCCCGTCATTCAGCATAAGGATCTTTTTTTTGTCCACTCCCACGAGTTCCGCAAGTTCCCCGGCCGCCCTTCTCTGCCGGAATTCCCCATGAGCGGGGATCACATATTCAGGCCGGATCAGGCTGTAGATCAGCTTCAGCTCCTCTTGGCAGGCATGCCCGGTCGCATGGGCCTGACGATATTCGACATGAACTCCCTGCGTCTCCAGCAAACTGACCGTTCTCGAAAAAGCATCTTCATAGCCGCGGACCTGGATCGAACTGAATATCAGGGTATCCTTCGGCCTCACCCTGATGAGTTCATGGACTCCCTCCGCGATTTTTGTCAGTTCCGTCAGAGACTCACCATGCTGTCCCGCAATAATGAACACGACATCATCCGCGTCGCATCTCTCCTTCGTCGGTTCCTCGATCAGGGTGTTCTCGGGAATCGAGATATATTTAAGCTTCATCGCCTCAGCAAAAACTGTCTTCATATTATCGCCATTGAGTATGACCTTCCGGTTATACCTCCCCGCGATCTCTATGATCTGCTGCACCCTGTCCATATTGGACGCGAAGGTGGATATGATGAGGCGCTTGTGCCTGTGTCTGGCAAAAAAAGCTTCGATCCGGTCAGCGACCATCGCCTCGGATTCGGAAAATCCTTTCCGCATGGAGTTTGTGCTGTCGGATATAACCGCCAGAACCCCTTTATAGCCAAGCATCCCAAGTCTCTGCAGATTGATGGAGCCTCCGATGACAGGTGCATAATCAACCTTGAAATCTCCGGTATGGATAATAATCCCGGCAGGCGAATAGACCGCCAGCATAACCGAATCCGGAATACTGTGGTTCGATTTGATGAACTCGATCCGAAACTCACCCAGCCGGATCGTATTTCCCTGTCGGATCACTTTGGTCCGGATTTCGTCCCCAATCCCGTGGAAACTGACCTTCTTCTTTACGAGAGCGATCGTCAGCGGCGTGCCGTACACGGGTGCATCGATCTTTGAAAGCACATAGGGTATCGCGCCGATATGGTCCTCATGTGCATGTGTCAGGATAAACCCCCTGATCTTTTCCCTGTTTTCATTTAGATATGCGATATCGGGAATGGTGGTATCGAAACCGAGATAATTGTTCTGCGGAAAGGATGCTCCGCAGTCTATGACGATCATGTCATTTCCGTATTCCATCACCGTCATGTTCATGCCGAGTTTATTAAATCCTCCGAGAGGTATGATCCTGATCTTATTTATTCCTTCTTTCATCCTTATTCACTCCTCCGGCTTTCAGGGTTTTCCGTTTCCGCGATGATATACTCCCCGTTCCGGAAAATACCGTAACGGTACCGGAACCGGAATCCGGCCTTCTTAAGCTCTCTCTGCAATATCTGCATATAACAGCCATGAGTCACAACGATGCAGTCGTGGGACCTTTCCGAAATGATCTTTATGAATTCCCGGGCACGGGATGCGGTATCCGAAAGGCGCTCCTCCTGCCTTCTGCTTCCGAAAAGCCACTGCAATCTGCCTACCGCGTTCCAGAAGGCGACCGGAAGCCTTTTCTTTGAATCGAAGCATGATCTTCTCGGCACTTCATCGATCAGATCCGTTCTGATCACATTTTCAGTATGAAAAAAACTGAAGGCGGAATCCGCGGTCCTTCGTAACGTGCTTACATATACATCTTCGCTTCCGGAAAAGAGTCCTTCGATCTTTTCGGAAATCACAGGCGCGGAATCATATTCCGTACAGCCTTCGTCATATTCCTTTGACGTGCATGCCCGCGGCCAGTGATGATCCACTTTCCCGTGTCTTATAATGATCACCTTCATTTCAGTTCTCCGCCGTATATCTCCCGTATCTTCCTCAACACCTTTTTGTTCAGCCCGGGTATGCTGACAAACCGTTCCTCGAGCAATTCCGAGATGCCGTTAACGGCACTGTTTCCGATACTGTCCACGCCCGTAAAAGACTCCCTCTCCGCATAATAGAACCGGATATGGGAAGCCACATCCCGGGAGGCATGCTCGTCATGCTTCTTTGCCAGCCGTTTTGCGGTTCTGACACTCTTTATCATCCTGTCCTCATCCCGGAGAAGCGCATGGATATATGCCGTCATAACATGGAAGAACGCCTCATATTTCGTCAGATACCCGGTTTCCTCCGTCTGATAGAGTCTGATCGTTCCGATCATCGTATCAGCAAGATCAAGTGCCGCTTCATACTTATCCTTTTTTCCGGTGCAGGCAAGGGCAAGTATCATGCAGGTAGAGGAAGTGATCATGCCGAACAGATTGGTTATCAGTGCGTTGGTACTGTAATTCAGCAACTCCTTCGTATCACCCATCTCCAGACAGGCAAGAGAGATGAGCGAATGATTGACACCTCCGAAATTATTGCCCCGGAAGACTTCCAGTGCCTTCTTTTCATCAAAGAACATATAATCCGTCGCGATCATGTTATTGATTGTGAACTCATTGATATCGGGAACCGGTTCTGGTTCGGGAGTTGGTTCGTAAATAACGGTTTCACGGTCCTGAGCAATCAAATTGGGAGAAACTCGCATCCATATATCTTTATCAGAATTCTTTTCATAACTTGACATGTCGAATCCGAACTCGTCTGCAGCGCTTGGTTCTTTATGAATTCCTTTTTACATCGATGTCTGAAAATCATTTCAAATGGGCCCGCGAGGCCTGTAAATAAACGATTGTTGGTTGCGGACTTTGACATTCTCGATCGAAAATCTCCTCATACACAAATCAGACGAAGATAGTACATATAGTCGGTTTTTCGCTCTTGTTCTCGATAAACTGACACATTACAGAGGTATCATGATCTACGAAATCGATGAACTGATTCACGGAATCCTCAACTTCTTTTATTGTATAACGACCACATAATAAAACAAAAAGATGTTTTGAGTTTGCTTTTTGATTCTGATAGATATTTACGAAATTCCTGAACATTTCAGGATCTTCATCATTATATTCCCATGAATAGCAATAGCCTTGCTCTGTATCGTTTTCAACAAGGACATAATTGTAATCCTCATAGAATAGATGGAATAGACAGGTGTAATTTTGATAGTCCGGAATCCCTTCGAAAGCGTGAAAGCATCTGTCACAATGTTCCTTTTCTCCATGAATTCTTTTGATTATTCCGATATTATTTTTGACTTCAATACAAGTATCAGAGGATCTCCTGGCATAAAGGCCCTCGTCCAACAATAAAAGCCAGCCATCAACATAAGTTTGTTCGTACGGTGGAATATTGAGTGTCAACATTGGTCATCCTCCCTATGCAGCTGATGTCCTATGATTCTAAGATACCCTTTCATTATACGCGAATTCAATCCCCTAAGATGGTCTTTCCTTTCCTTGGCAGATAAATATCTATAATTGTTGTTCCTTATATTACTCTATACTGACTTATTCATTAATCCGGCTCCTCAGCTTGCCGAAAACTTCATCGTGGGACATCCTTTCCGTAGTGAGT
>JAEEGL015273706.1_pt1 | contig 31974 bp, 26 predicted proteins | sample 9134231 | NCBI WGS metagenome assembly JAEEGL01 (sample SAMN16246548, study PRJNA631951) | gut metagenome | biome: gut microbiome; feature: rumen; material: fiber-attached | host: Bos | place: Iran: Karaj | collected 2018-10 | reverse complement strand
TTGGTGACCCGTACGGGATTCGAACCCATGAATGTATGCGTGAAAGGCATATGAGTTAAGCCGCTTCTCCAACGGGCCACTAAATGGCGCCCACTTACGGATTCGAACCGCAGACCGATCGGTTAACAGCCGATAGCTCTACCGCTGAGCTAAGTGGGCGACGCATTAAATAGTAGCACAAGCTCTATTTATAAACAAATAAAAAATTTATGAATTAGAGTTGTTTGGCAATGGCATCTAATAAATCTTGGACAGTAACGAGTGCTGACATGTCCATATCATCAAAGTGAACACCATAATCTTCTTCTAATTGAAGAAGTAATTCAACGATATCAAGTGAATCGATACCAAGTTCTCTAAGTTTTGTAGATCCATCAACGCTATCTTTGTGAGCAACAGCAGCTAATCTACCTTTAATTTCTTCTAATTTATCCATAAGTTTTACCTCATTTCGCTACGCTATTTTATCACATAAGTTATAAAAATTAACCTTTTTCTTAAAAATTACTTAAAATTTCTTTATTTTGAAAAGAGGCTATTATTTAATAACCTCTTATCACTCTTGATTATGGAAGGAGATATGGAACTGCAACATCGCCATTTAAATCTGGCTCTAGTTGAGCTGCTTCGCTCATTCTACTTGCAACTGACTCTGCGCTTTGTTTCATTGCGAGTGAGATGATTCCAAAGACAATTCCAAACACTGCAACTGCAAGAACAATTGCGAGTAATGTGCCTTTTACTTCAGACATAGTTTTCCTCCTTTCTAGTTGTAATAACCAATAACGACGCTTCTAACGACAGCAATCTCAGTTTTACTTGTAAATCTATTCATTGGGTCAAATTCTTTGGTGATTTTGAACGTGTAAACAGATCCAAACATAGGTGCCTCGTTAGTTACTGCAGAAATCTCTCCACCAGTTTGCTCTCTAACATACGTTTTTAGTTCGTTAGAAATCTCACCTTTTGAAGAAATGATTTCACCAGCAGTTACGCTAATAGCGTCTAAATTGGTATAGATGATTTGAGCAGTGAAAACATCACCTGCTAAAACAAACAATTCGATGACGAGCAACAAAGATAAAATAAATCCAACCTTAGATGCCATTGATCACTTCTCCTAAAATGCTAATAACTCCTATTGTTAAAACAACAACAAGAAAACTCGCGCCAATAAGTGGGGCATTTGATAAAGTTGCTAACCTCGAATTCTTTGCTCTTAAATATTTTTCGTATAGTAAGTCAGAAAACTTATCAAAAATTAACTCAAACTGTACTAAATAATCTGAGCTTTCTCCATCATCAATCATTTGAAATATTGAGATCATCATTTCCTCAACAATAATTTCGTTGAACTTCTTTCCGAACTTGATGAATGGTTGTACCGACTTATCTGAATCGATGTCGCTAATGAGTTCTTGCAGGTCTTTCTTCAAGGTTGGATTTGCAAAATTAATGAGTTCTTTTAAACCTGAATAGACACTAAATCCATTGTGAATATAAATCCTAAAATAACCGAATAATACTGCAAATTCCTGCAAATTTTCTGTATTTTTGTTAGAAATTTGCTTGGAATATCTCGTTAAGAACAACAAATCAAAAATGAAAACTATAGCTAAGCATGTTGCCAAATAAAAGATTTGTTTTAGGAAAATAAAAGATAATACTCCTGCGATAATAAATACCAAATCTGTAATCAAAACAATAAATAATTCGCGTTTTGGATTAAGACCTAAAACAAGCATTTTCGCTTTTAATTTTTTCATTCTTTTGGCCCCTCCTTAACAGTAAGATTTGTAAACGAATTAACGAACAAATTTATTGATGCAACACAAATAACAAAGAAGATAAAAATTAGAGGAGTCACAAGAGGATTTTTAAGCATCATTAAATAGAACTCTTCAATGCTAAATCTCATGAATAAAAGTATCGCGAAAGACATTAACCACAGAATTATAAATTCTGTAAGATGCTTATAACCTATTGAAAGTGTGTCACTTAATGTCTTTTCAGTACGTGTGCATTCTCTCAAAAGATTGTCAGCCATATTTAAAATATTTCCGCCCTGATCTTGATATAAATCCAATACATTTAGAAACACCTTATAAATTGATAAATTGAAGTATCCGTAAAGATATCTGACACGCTCAACTACAGGCATTTCAGTAAGTGCTTTTGTCTCTGCATTTAATCTGGCATTATTGATTCTAATTCCGTTCTGATAAGCCTCTTCCAAAGAGTCCTTAACGGATAAAGAAATAACAAATGAATTAATGAAATGATAACTGTTATGAACTCGTTCTATAAGACTAAAATAATGGATAAATTTCTTTCTCATAAACACGAAATAATCCACCACAAAAAGCACGAAAATTACTATGCTAAAAATTAAATTAATTGTTGAAAAATAGCATAAAATCCCTAGGAAAATGCCTAAAATTACGAAAATTACATCAATTTTTTTCATTATTCTTTTTCCTAAAAATTACTTTCATTGAACCATCTTTTTGTAGTTCACCAATCGACTCAATAAAACGATGAACTTTGCCATCCTTATCAAACTTTCGATTTAAATAGACATAGAATTTTATGTGCTCATAGACATCGTCAAAAATGTATTCATATTTTTCCGATGGATCAGCTTTCATAATCATCCTGCAAACTCTTTTAGAGATTGCTTCAAGCGAATAAGCATGTACAGTCGAAATAATTGGATGACCAGTCATAACGCTCGTTAAAACTTCACTCATTTCTTTTCCGCGAGCTTCCGCCACCACCAACCAATCTGGATTGCTTCGTAAAGCGTTTCGTATCAGCTCTTCCATACTTGCATTTGGATTATTTGGAGTAACTTGCCAACTTGTTAAATCTAAATCATCAAATTGTCTTAGATTTTCTAATTCTTGAACATTGTCTATGACAATAACACGAGTGTTTTTCTTTAATTTAGACAATAAATACTTTTGAAGTTCAGTTTTTCCGCTTCCAGTTGGGCCTGCGATTATTATTGATTTTTCGTTTTCCAAACAACTAACCAAAAACTTTTCACATTCATCGTTAATAAATTCAGAATTTGGCTCAATGCGTGATTCTTTTGAACCAACTCTTAATGAGAACGAACAGGATTTGTCGTTTTCTACCCTCACTATCGATGGGTGCATTGCATTTAATCTGTATTTCCCAATAGAAACATCTAAAGATGGGATCGTATAAGAAAACTGTTTTTCAGAATAATTAGAAATTTGTCGAATAAAGTTCATGACCTCTTCATTCGAGACTTTAATATCGGCTTTTATTCTTCCTTTTTCGTTGTGAACATAGAAAAATGAAACACCGTTATAACTAACATCTGTAATTTCTGGATCTTTTAATAACGAACCAATGAATGAGCTTTCAATATAATTTATTAACTTCTCATTCATAACTGATCTCCATCCCGAATAGTGAATATTTCCATATTGTTATAATCAAAAAATAAATTGATTTTGGCTTTTAAAGAAATCTGAATGCTTTTGCACTCGGACTTACAGACAAATGTACCGATTCCTCCTTGATACATGTAGGACACTTTATAATCACTCGTATATTTTGATAGGTTAGTTTTAAAGTAATTATCGATATAATATTTCATCTTTTCCATATTATAATATGGAACACAAGGCTCACCTTTTTCATCAACAGTAACTGCGCACGCTTCAAACATTCCTTTATAAACCGACATAAAAGTTCGATGTATTTGGGAATATTTCAAAGATCCTACTGACATATTTAGGAACAATGAGAAAAACAAAGTATAAAAAATACAGTTCATCATAAGCTTTGTCTCGCTATGCAATATTTCGAATTACTACAATCTCCAAAAGTATTACGAAGTGCTCTTAACTCGAAACTATGAATTAATAAATCTTTATCGATCCCAAACTCCTGGAACGAAAAATAACATTCGTATTTGTCTTGGTTTTGCATGTCGTTAATAGGGAAATAAATATGCTTTGTTTTCACATATCCTTCTTTAGGGGTCGACGAAAGCATTAGAGTTTCTCTATCAACATAAAGGTCATCAAGTAACTCAAAAGTATACCCAAGTGTTAGTTTCTTTAATTTCAATTTAAAAGTAGCAGTTTCATTAGCGCCCTCAATATCATCAAAGATGTTGTTGTAATTCCGAATTACAAGACTTGGACTGCAACTAAAGAAAGGCACATTATCCCTTATTAATCCAATTTCAAAATCAGACAAGTCAATCTTGTGATAATAAGAAGGAATATATAGACCATCAAAACCAGTGAATGAATAAATTATATTTCTTGTGGTATAACTTCCATCATTTTTCACCACCACTAATTCATTATCAGAAACTATGTCTTTTCCATCTTCAATGTATTCGTATTTTCCGCGAACAAGATTTCTCGAAAAATGTTCACTATCTTTAGATGCTGTCGGATCATCCGTGTAATATCTCACAAAAACAGTATTTTCTTTACGAGAATAAGAGTTGTCGTATGTATAAGTGTAAGTACCTGCCTTTGTTATAACTCCAGATGCTACACAGATATTCGTATATATATCATTTTGAATAAAAACATAAAAATGCAACTTAGGATTTCTGGTGTTCACTACAATTGTTGTCTGTCCTTTATTATAAAAAGGAGAAATTGTAATTGAATTAAATGCTGGAATAACTGCTTTTTGATTAAAACTAAGCGTTGAAAATAAAATTGGAATTATTGTTAAAATTTTCATAAATCATTTCAAATAACGACACAAAAGAAGTAACTGCTATTAACCTTTTCCTGTAGTAACTGGACTTACAGTAATAATCTGTCCACCAAAACTGATAAGAAGGTTTGAAATATGAATTTTGAAGAATCAAATGATATTCATCCTTCATTAAACTAAGGCAGTAATCAATCATCTTAAGATAGCTTTCACTTTCTTTTGACTGCTCCTTAGTTTTAATTATTTGGTGGATTTTTAAGTAAACTTTGTCGTTACGCATTTCCCCCTCCTAATATATGTATCCAGTCAAAAACACCGATTTTGTTATTTAGTAAACTTTTAAATAATTTTATACATAAATTTATTTAACTTTTTTTGAGGTTGAAAGCACGATGGTTTATAATATCTACGTATGATTGTTTTATGTGGAGCGTCTGCAAGTGGTAAAACTGTGACTGCTTTAGATCTTCAAAAGCGTCATGGCTTAGTGAAAGCTATTACCACCACAACAAGAGAGAAAAGAGTCGGCGAAACCGAAGGGGTCGAATACTTTTTCGTCACCAAAGAAGAATTCCAAAAACGTCTTTCTGAAAATAAGTTTGTCGAGCACTCTTTATATAACGGAAACTTCTATGGATGTGGGATTGACCAAGTAAGCGACAATAAGATTGTCGTTCTTGATCCAAATGGGCTTCACGCATTCTTAAAATTAAAAGATAAAAATGTCGTCTCATTCCTCCTTATTGCAGATGAAAAAACACGTAGAGAAAGAATGGTCTCACGCGGAGATAAAGCAGAAAATGTTGCTTCTCGAATTGAAAACGATGTTAAAGACTTTTCATTAGAAAACATTGGTAAAGTTGACTTCATCATTAACACCGAAAATCATTCAATCGAAGAAATAAGTGACATGATATATAAACTTTATAAAGAAAAATTATGTAAATAAATGGGAACTATGTTCCCTTTCTTTTTATAAAAAAAAGCAGGTCCGACGAATCGAACCTGCAATTTTTAATAATGATTTTCAATTATGCGTTAACAATTGAGAATTCAAAGTTTGCAAATGTAACTTGACCTGTTAATGCGTCTGAACCATCTGTTGCAAGGAACATAACATGTTTACATGTCCATTGTCCTGCTGCTGCTGGTAAAGAAGTAATGTTAAATTCAACGTCTACTGGTGTACCTGCAGGTAAAGTTTCACCGTGTTCGTTTGCATTCAAGTCATATGGCTTAAATAAGACATGAGTAGCAACTGTTGAGGTAATTGTAACCTTAACGTGGTTATATTTGCTTGTATCAAATGCGGAAAGGAAGAATTCGATTGCATCATAGCCAGTTTCTGTGTAGGTATAATCGACAACAACACCTTTACCATTATCGGTCTTTTGTGTTGCAATCTTGCCTGAACCTTGGTGCATATCGTTGACGTAAACCTTACCATCACTTCCTGCTGCGTTTGCGCCAGCTCTAAGAAGTGCTAAACCCTTAATTTGGACATTACCTTGTAATGCGCCTGCGCTATCACCTGCACAAATGAAGACGATGAAGTCTGCGGCTGTTTCTGCTTGTGCGCTTGCGACTGTGAATTCAACTGTTTGTTCAACGTTTGCTTCAAGATTAACCCATCTTTCGACTGCGTTATAAGCTTTAAGAAGTACTGCAACGTTGCAATCTGCTTCTAAAACTGCGTGAACTTTGGTGTAATCTGCTGGGTTATACCATGTATCACCCATAGCAATTCTTGCTGCCATTGATTCCCAACCTGGAGCTTCTTTAGCAAATGCGACGTTGATTGCGCCTGTATTTGGATCTGAAACTGGATTGTAGCATGCATCTGCTCTATAGAATTTAGAAATTCTAATTGAACCATAATCACCAACGTTGGTCGCTTTGGAGCTTGCATATAACTTCATACCTGTGAATGTAACTGCACCTGAAAGTGCGTCGCCACCTTCATATGCGATGAAGATTAAGAACTTACCAGTCCATGCGCCGTTTGCTGTTAACTTCTTATCGAATTTTTGTGCAACACCGGCTGCAAGGTTGAAGCTCATTTCGTTTGCGCCTAAATCGGCTGGTTTAATAATGACGTGTGTAGCAACTGTTGAAACAACTTCACCTTTGATTGAATCGAGGGTATCAATATCAAAACCAATTAAGGTTTCCATACTTGCCCAACCTGTTTCGGTTTTGGTGTAGTTGATTGTGAATGCGTCTGCTGCTGAATCATCACATGCGTATTCACCACTTGCGTTAACGTGATCAATTAAGAATTCATCGACATTACCTGCATTTAATGCTGCTGGTTTAATGAACTTGAGGTGTTCAATTGTGATAACTGCGTCAAGTGCATCACCTTCATTTGTAGATGCAAAGAGGATGAATGATTGAGTAAAGTCAGCTGCTGATAAATTGAGATCGACATCAACAACATATGGAGTATCTGCTTCGAGTTCAACCCATGTCTCAATGGCGTTATATGCCTTTAATAAGACGTGTGTTGCTTTATCGGAAGTAATTCTTGCAGAAAGTTTTGAATAATCTGCTTCATTGAACCAAGATTCAATCTTGCCCATCTTGTAAGCAATTGATTCCCAACCTGGAGCAGTCTTATTGACTGTAATGGTTTGGACGTGGCCTTGTTTTGCAATATTGAAGCATGCATCTTTTCTTTCGACGTTATCAATATATGCTTGTGTAAAATCAAATTTGTTTTCAACAACTTCAATATGAACTTCGTTCTTATCGAGTTTTGCACCTTTGAGGACTAATTCGCCTGTTAAGGCTTCGCCTTGTGCACCTGGTGCTGGGAAGATACAAAGCATGTATTCATCTGATTCATTCTCTGCTGCTAAGACAGTTGTAATATCAACTTCAACTTCTTGTTCTGCACCAGTCATGGTTGCTCTTAATTCTTTATTTCTTGAATTGTCTCTAGTTTGGAATTTAAAGAGAACTTCAACGCCTTCTGTACCAACAACGGTAAAGGCAACTCTCTTCATGCCAGATTCTCTGAGTGAGTGGCTGTTATCGCCTTTTGCGAGTGCGCTAACGTATGCCCATTCAGATGATTTTCCGTTCCATGAGAATTTTGCAATTGCGTTTTCTGCTGCTTCGGTTGCAATATCTCCGGTTGTATCATAACCCCAGCGGTAATCGACGGTAAATTCGTCTCCACCAGTATATACGTTCCAGTCTTGTGGGACTGCTGGCATATTTCTGGCGATGTTGTAATCAGGATTGACTTCTTCCTTAGAAAGGACGAATTTGGTGAATGTCATCATACCGGTGCCGGATTCTGATGTTTCTCTATCGACAAAGAATAATAATGATCTTACTTTTGACCAATCTGAGATGAAACTAAGTCCTAATTCATAGGTCTTTGATGTTGCTTCGAAGTTGAATTTTGCTTCGTAAGTATTAACTGCATCACCTTCAACCTTGATCATAACTACGTTACTTCCTGAGGTAACATTTAAGCTACCTATGAAGCTGATTTTCTTGTATTCATTAAATCTTTCAATGTATTGAGCATCGAATGCGAATGAACGTGCAACGTATTCCCAACCGCCTGCTTTTTCACCAACTGCGTCGGTATAAGCAATTTTGGTTTCAGTTTCTGTCTCAACGACGTTATAAACTTCTTCGGATGGGTTAGCTGCCCAGTTTTTCATGAGTGAATACTCAGCTGGAAGTTCTGGTTTTTGTTCATCACCCTTTTGGTCTTTGTCTTCTTCTTTTTGTTGTTCTTCAGGTTTGTTGTCCTTTTTCTTCCAGAACATCAAATCTTCGATTGAACAACCTGCGAGGAGAAGACCGAATACTAGTAGTAAAGCTAATTTCTTTTTCATGTTTTCTTTTAATTTCTCCTTAAAATTTTTGTTTGCACATTTCGATGTGCTTCGGGGTTTAAGTGTTAATTATTTGCTTTTCAAATTCCTCCTTACTTGCAAACTGTATGCATTATCTTTTTAAGATAGTGTTACCAGTGTCATAATCGAATAGATGAATACGATCCATATCGAATTTGACTAAGATATTGTCGTCCACTTCTATTCCTGTTCTTGGTTTGGATCTGAATACTAAGTCTCCATCTTTACCGCTTAAATCACAGTAAGTAAGGATTTCGTTACCAAGTTTTTCAGTAACATTAATCTTAGCCTCCGCCGTATCTTCACCCTTTTTATCGGCTAAAGAGACGTCTTCAGGTCTAATTCCAAGCACAAATTGACGATTATTGTAATCGCTTACATTCATTCTATCAGTGATAGAATTGCTTAGCAATAGTTTGTTCTTTCCAAACTTCGCATATGTCTTCTTTCCTTCTTTGAGTAAAGTGACATCAATAAAGTTCATTTGAGGGGTACCAATAAAGCCTGCAACAAATTTATTTGCAGGATAATCATATAAGTTTTCAGGAGTATCAACTTGTTGAATAATTCCGTCTTTCATAACAACAATTCTAGTTCCCATTGTCATAGCTTCAGTTTGATCGTGGGTAACGTAGACAAATGTTGTTTGAAGCTCTTTGGGGAGCTTTGTAATCTCTGTGCGCATTGTCGCTCTCATCTTAGCGTCCAAGTTAGAAAGAGGTTCGTCTAATAAGAAGACTTTTGGTTCACGAACAATTGCTCTTCCTAAGGCAACTCTTTGTCTTTGACCACCAGATAAGGCTTTTGGTTTACGATTTAAGTATTCTTCAATACCTAAAATCTTGGCTGCGTGCATAACCTTTTGTTCAATTTCTTTTTTAGGAACTTTACGAAGTCTAAGACCAAATGACATGTTTTCAAAAACAGTCATATATGGATAAAGTGCGTAGTTTTGGAAAACCATCGCGATATCTCTATCTTTTGGTTCGACTTTGTTAACCTTTCTATCATCGATGTAAACATCGCCCTTTGTAATTTCCTCTAAACCAGCGATCATTCTTAAGGTTGTTGATTTTCCACATCCAGATGGACCGACGAATACAACGAATTCCTTGTCATGAATTTCGAGGTTAAAGTCTTTTACAGCAGGTTCAGTGCTTCCTGGATAGACTTTGTAGACGTGTTGAAGTGATATTCTTCCCATAGTTATTCTCCCTTCTTGGTAAATCCAAGTTCAGACATAGCGTCTTTAATAATTTGTAATTTGTTGAAGTACTTCCATATAATGCCATCAAAGTAGTTTGCAAGCATTATGGCAGTTATTCCCTTATCAATTGCAATATAACGATTCGCATAGAAATCTTGATCAAGATTATAAGAGTCATATAAACCATATTTACCCATTAACTTACTATCTTGATAGTAATAATCAAGTGCTTCCAGAGACAATTCAGGTGTAAATACGATTGAGCCAATCGCTCCACAAGGAGCCATTGTGCCATCATGGAACACTTGATAATCTCCAACTGGTAAAGACCCAAATCGGCCTGAGTATCCACCTTTTACAGCACATGCGGTTAGTCCCCAAGACTTTCCGTTAATTGATTTATATTGCTTTGATAAAGAATCTGAGTATTTTTGAGATGCAAGTGAGGCTTGAACTGAATTTTCAAACCAATCATCTCCGTTTTTATCCACTAGCCCTTTAAAATCTACAAAGGCGTGTGAATATTGATGTGTGAATAAGGAGTTATGCCAGCTATACACGAACTTGTGTCCAGCATATTCTCCTCTATCACGAATGAATTTATAGTAGATGTCTATTGGCATCTTATGGTCTTTTCTTGTATTGGCTGCTCCAAGCACATACATAATTAGTTGCTCAGCGTATCTATCCCAGTGTCCTTGGAACTGACGATTGTAGTTAATTGACATCGAGAACATGTAGCCAAATTCTTTCAAAATATATTGGAAATTCGAACGATTTAGCATAGATTTTGCCATTTTTAGGCCTTCACCACCGAAATAACTTCCGGCAGTTAAAGCGCCTGCTATCATAAGACATGTGTCAATTGTTGAATACTCAGTTCCAAACAATCTTTCACCTGTTCTTGTGTCATAAAAATGCGAATACCAACCATGTAAAGAATCAAGATGTTTAAACGTTTCAAGAGACTTCAAGAAAATCTTTTCTGCTTTCTCTTTTGCAATCATCTTGTACTCTGATGCAATAACTAAGGCGGCGAAAAAGAATCCACTAGCGGCCACCGATGCTACATAACTATATTTCGATGGATAGCTATCTGGAATTAAGCCATAAGAACACTTCTTTTTAGAATATAATTCTAAGAAGTATTTTACGGATAACTCTAATTCTTTTCTCGCGTTTTCCATTAATTTACCTTTGTGAATCCGTTATCAACAAATCCTTTAATTACGTTTGGATTATCCATTGTGCAATTTGAAACAAAATTGTCATATTTATAGTTAGCCATTTGAAGAACTTCAATACCTTTATCAATTCCAATGAAATCTGGGTCATACCATTCATTTCCATTGAAATCTAAGTTATATGAATCTTTTAAGCCATATCTTTCATGGCATAAAGCCTTGATTGATAAGTAATTCTTAAGTGCTGCATTTGATTCATTTGGAGTATAAGGCATACTTCCAATTGCGGCTGTAGGAGCGATTGTTCCTGCTACTTTAAGATCATCAGTGTTGTAACTATAGCCTCTTGGAGGAGTGCCTAAGTTACCGTTATATCCAAGTGGAGTATCACATGCGGTTAATCCCCAGCTAACTTCAGAGTAAGTTTTATATCTATCTTTGTTATCAACACAGTATTTATAGGCTGTTTGTGAAGCTTTAATTGAGTTATCAAAGTAGTTACGACCTTTGTTATCAACGTATTCTTTGAAATTGAAGAAAGCATTTGAATATTGATAAGTAAATAAACTACCAAACCATGATTGAATGTGTGAAATTCCACCATAAGCACCTTGAACTTTCGCAACGTTTGCATACAAAGTTGGACTAATTCTATGTGCTTCAACTGGGTTTCCAACACCTAAAATATACATGGACATTTGTTCTGCATAATAATCCCATTTTGCAATTTGATCAGTTGGTTTATTTGGTGCAGAAATTCCCATGGAAATATATGATTTTCCGCTTTGAACAATAAATTGATTAAGGTCAAAATTCCCCCATAAAGTATTCGCTTTTTCTAATACTTCATCACCAAAATATCCACCAGCAACTAAAGCACCATTGATTGCTAAGGCTGTATCAATTGTTGAAACTTCACTAGAACCATATCTATTTCCATCCATCTTTGTAACGAAGTGAGACATGCATCCAGCATAAGAAACATCTGGATTTGCTTGGATTTTAAGTAAAGTTTCGATTGTCTTTAAAGAAACATCTTTAGCCTTATCGAAAGTCATCAAATTTTCTTTAACAAATACAGGGTAGGATGCAAGTAGGAAACCAGTTGCTGCAATAGAAGCCATTGATCTATTAGTGAGTCTATCTTGTGTTAAACCATAACCATCACTTGTTTCATCAAAGTTAGTGGTATCCATAAAATAGTTATAACAATATTTAAGTTCTTGGTTGATATAAGTGTAATCAAACTTTTCCTCTTCTTGTTGCTGCTCTTCATTTTTATCTTTTTTATCAAAAATGGAACAACTAGAAAGAACTACACCAGATAAACTTAAGAATACGAATAATCTTTTTAGTTTCATAATTTACTCTCCTGTAATACCGGCCATATCGATACCTTTTGTGAAATGTCTTTGAGTGAAGAAATATAAAATTACCAATGGTAAAATATTTAAAACTGTGCCAGCCATATAAATGGCTTCGTTGATGCTTCTACCTGAAGTTGTGGATGTTGCATACATTGAATCAAATGAGGCTTTGAATCCTTGTAGTCCTAATGGAAGTGTTGAAATTGCGCTTCCGAAGAAGACTGACGCAAGGACTGTTTCGTTATAGTACCAAACAATTGAGAATAAGAATGTTAATAAGAAGGCCGTTTTAGCACTTGGAATTGCAATCTTGATGAAAATCCTTATCGTATTCGCTCCATCGATTTGTGAGGCCTCTATTACGCTTTGAGGGATACTCTTGAAGTAAATGTAGAAGATGAGAATGAATACTGCAGACTTAATACCTTGTCCAAACAACGCTGGAAGGATATACGCGAACAGCGTTCCGGTTAAGTGCATTTGCTTAAATAATGAAAGGGTTGGAATCATTGTTAAGCAAGACGGAATGATGAATGTAAAAATAACAACACCAAAGACAATCTTCTTTCCTTTGAATTCATAACGAGCTAGTCCGTACGCTGCTAAGGAACAAGAAATGGCAGTACAAATAGATGGAATAACTGAAACAAGTAATGTTTGTCCTAAACGCTTGCCAAAATTAAGAACCTTAATAGCTTCAACGTAGTTTTCAATTCTTCCTTCCTTTGGAATAAATGTAACTGTTGGGTTAACTAAGTCTCCACTACTCATAAATGAGTAAGTAAAGATGTAGATAAATGGATAAAGGAAGACAAATCCAAATAAGATAAGTAATCCATAAATAAGAATCTTGGTTAATAAACCTTGTCTTTCACCACTACCAAATAAGAAGTAATGAATTGTTTCTTTATTGCGATTCTCTTTCTTCCAAATGGTTATGATATTAATCTTTGCTTCTGCAACGCATGGTTTAAGTTTTCTAAACTTGTTGAGTTTCTTCTTGCCGTTGTCTTTGTAGATTGGATCACAGATTTCAAATAACTTACTTTGTAAATCTGAGACATCTGAAAGAGTACAAGTAAACTTGTTATCACTTATAAACTTCAATAATTCATTGGAAATATTGAGGTTTTCTTCATAATCAAAGAATGAGTTCAAATATTTTGAATCTCCTGAAATCTTGTAGTTATGGAGACAGTTTTTAAGGGACGGCAAATCAAAAGTGATTCCAGCGAGTTTGGAATACTTTCTTATGTCAGAAAGCAATGCTTTTAGAAACTTTTTGTTAGAATTATCCATTTCTAATTACCTCGCTTTCTTTGCTTTCTTGCCGTGGCTCTTAAAGATAAGAACGAAAACAGCAAGAGTGAAAATAATGACTAGGAAGTAGGCAAACGCAATAGCTGAGCTATATTGATAACCTTTTCCTGGTGAAGTGTCGTTCATGTCTGCTTGAATCTTTACAATAATTGGGTTTAAAGCAAAGATTGATTGCATGACGACTGTAAAGACAACATTGATAACAATAACTGGGTTAATCGCTGGGAGAGTGACTTTCCAGAATTGTTCCCATTTATTAGCACCATCAATGTTTGCGGCTTCATATACACCTTTATCAATTCTCTGTAAGCCGGTGATAAAGACTAAAATTTGAATTCCAGAATACCAAAGAATCATAATGAACTCACTTGTTAAAGTTGAGAACATTGTGCCTAAGAATGACGGAAGTTGAGCGCTTATCGCATCAATATCAATAATTGATTTAAGCGATGGCACGCTTGTAACACCTTGTTCAATTAAGATCTTAATAACTGGACCAGAAGTAATAATAACAGGGAAGAAGAATATTGTTCTAAATATTCCGACACCCTTAACTTGAGTATTAAGAAGTAATGCTAAAATAAGGGAGAATACAGTGATAAGTGGGACATAAACTAGCATTGTGGCAAAGTAGTTCTTAATACCAAGAATGAAATCTGTATCCTGAGTAATTGCCTTATAGTTGGCAAAGCCAAGCCACGAAGTAGAAAGTCCATCTGCACTCTCTTTAACTGTTGAGAATGAGAAGATAAATGTTTGAAGTAATGGATAGAAAGTAAAAGCAAAGAAACCGATTAGCCATGGAGAAAGGAATAAGAGTGCCTTTGCCCAAGATGGAACGGTTCTTACTTTGTCCTTTGCGTTATCGTAATAGTAAGAGAAATTTTCAGCGAGTTTTTCTAAATACTCATCTAAATAATGTTTCTTACTATATTGAGATCCAAGTTTCTTTAAGAAAGCTTTGCAATTTTCCACTTCTTTTAAAGCATCTTTCTTAACTTCATCAATCTCAATGAAGTCATCATTTTTAATCTTTTCTTTGTAGATTGTAAGTTGACGTCTAAGATTGGCGTCAAATTGACCCATTTCACTTAAATCAATGATTTCATATCCTTTAACTAAGGAAATTAATGAGTCATTTATCTTCTTTGATTCTTTCAGAATCTTCGAGACATTGAATCTAATTTCGTCTGCAAAGTAAGTCTTGTAGAATTCGTCTAGTTTTTGAGAGATTACGTCAACTTCTTGATGAATATCATCAATGTATTTTTGGATTTGCATATCCATTTCAAGTTTGACTTCATCTGTTAAAAGAGGCTCTAAAAGCTTAAAATCTTGGAGGTTTTCGACTTCCTTAATCTTGGCTTTAATTTCTTTTGAATTGTTGTTAATGTTTAAAATTATGCTATAAGCATTTTGAACATATGTTTTAGCGAAAGTTAATTTATAGTTACTATTCTTCATAAACTATATATCCTTTCGCTGGTACTGTATGTGATTCATAAACATAATCAGCATTTGAGTAATTAACAAGAATAATTTTACCATTATCATATTTACATTTGTAAATATTTGATTCAACCTTTTCTCTTGAAATAAATTTAGCAGCATGTACGCCTGATAAGGTTGTTGTGACCTTTTCATAAGTACTTTCAATATTATCTTTCCAATCAACAAAGGCAGACGAATAAATATTCGTAGACTCTGAATCTTTTAATTCAATTGGGTCTTTTTCTGTTAATAAGTAACTTGGAAGTACTCCATAGTCGATCATGTTAAGGAACATGTTCTCATTAACATAGTTAAGGTTAATTGAATTAACGTACATATTCTTGTAACCTGCTAAAATCATTTGAAGGAATGGAATATCGTCAGTTTCAATTAAGAAATGACTTGATTCAAGTGGCATTGATAAATAATTATCAAAGTTATCAAACATGTATAAGTTTGGTTTTCTTAAGGAAATATTTCCTTCAAATGAACTCAACATCTCTTTGTACTCTTTAATTGCATCGCTTCTAGTTGTAACTTTATTGAAGTGATTTGAGTAAAGTGCACTACCGATTGACATAAAATCAAAGCCTGCACCACCAACATCTGACAATGAGTTTTTGCCGTGTTCAAGTTTATCTTTAGTCGCGTCTAAAGTAAGTCTATTAAACATTGAGCCGGTGCCATTATAGTAATCTGTTGAAGTTATATACTTCATTGATTTATTCATAGCTAAGGATTTGCTGTTAACATTTGCACTCTCGTATGCTCTAACATAGTCCACAACATAGTTTGTTGAAATACCTCTACTAGATAAGTGCTCTGCTAACTTCCTAAATTCGTGTTTGCTGCCTAAAGAACCTTCAACTGGGAAGCAATTTGGATATGATCCACTTAAGCCACCTTTTGAATATCCAAGTAAGCTAACTGAGTAGTTATCACCTTCAAGCGAATCAACACTTTCCTTGATATAATCAAGATTTGTCATCTTAACAATAGTCTTTCCAAATAATCCAGGTTGATTCTCACTCATGAAATATTCAAGTCTTGTTGTGGCTTTTAAGTTATCAGATTTCTTCAATAAATTATTTTTGACTAAGAAGTTTTGATATTCCTTAGCGTAGTCATAGTACTTCATCTCTTTGTCATATAAGTAATAAGAGACTGATGGATTCATTTCGTTACGTTCTTCTTGCGGAACACTTCGTTTAGTAGACTCAGAATTACCTTGGTAAGAATAGTAGAAATCTCTATATTTGAAATTGAAGTATGTGTAATTGTAATCGTCACCAATACCTGCAACCTTGGAGTTAAGTTCACTATATTCAGCACCATTTGAAACTTGAGCCATTAAACCAGCGTTGTCTTTTTGGATAGCATACATTGGAAGTGAAAGGATTTGACTTGTGGTCATCTTTCTAGTTTTTGCTGAAATACCATAGTCGTAATCGTATGTAGCAAGTTTAAGTGCGGATTGCGCGTTTGTCTTCTTAGATAAATCAATAAGAGCACCACTTCCATCTGGGATTAAGAAATAACCATTGTTAAGTCCGTAACTTGATCCAAAACCCGGGTAAAGGGCTATACCAGAAAGCTTATTAGAGGCTTCGTTTTCTTCTAAATCAGAGATGGAAATATTGACGCCATTACTATCTAGTAAAACATTTAAGTTAAAGACTAAACTTAGGCTTGGTTTAGCTCTTTGACCATCAAATGTATTAATTCTAGCGGTAAATCCGTTCGGTTTTCCTTTAAATGTAATTCTATTATATGGTTCATGGTTTTCATCATTAAGTGAATAATATGATTCCGCACCATTTGGAGTTAAGAAGTAAATTGAAACCGGGCTTTCAAGGAAAGCGAGTCTAAGTGAGGTTGTCTTAGTGTCACTTTCATCCTTTTGACCAGAACTCCAAGTTTGACCATTCTTTGAAATTTCAAAGTAAAGTGATCTGGTGTCAACTTTCATATCATAACCATGTGAAGAAACTTCATATGTTGTGCCTTCTTCAAATGATCTAGTAACTGCTCTTGCTTTATTAATCTCGTGTGCTGAAACAGCTCCAGCAGTAACTGCTGTAAGGGATGATACTGTAATAATTAACTTAGTTAATAGTTTCATATTAGAGCCCCTTAAATAAACCAATTAAGAATTCGATTAATTGGTATCCTAAAACGTAAAGAATAAATAAGAATGCAATAGCAAGCACTAAGCAAATAACTGTCAAAATAATATTAAGCAAGGCTTTTGGTAAGGAATAATCATGAAGTTCCATAATTGTCATGATGATATTAACACCACACCAAAGGTAGGTAAGTCCAAGTAAGGCGTAATATAAGAAGCTTTCATTGTAAGTAAGTGATCTTGAAATTAAGAAAATTGGAAGCGCCAAGATTAAATATGGCATTAATGCATATATTAATGAGATAAATGTATGTTTTAGTTTACCTTCACCATTACTAACAGATGCGACAAAGTGGTTAGCAAGAACAAGGGCTAATAATAAACCAACTGACAATAAAATTGTCTTAAATCCATTAACACCACTTGAAACGCCATTAAATAAGTAACCAGTTAAATAAACCTTAAGAATTTGTAAAACCGCAAACCAAACATATAGGACAATTGCCCCAATAAGTGAGCCTTTTCCTTTATATTTTATTTCATAAACTGAGTCGGCTGGGTGTCTTAGGAAAGTAAAACCAAATGCTAAATCTCTTACAACTGGAACACCAGTAACTCTACCTGTAAAGTTTTCAATTGGAGCGACATACGCTGGTTTCTTAAGTTTAAGAGTCTTATAGACTAACGCTAAAACAACAAGAACAACAATTGGAATAAGAACATAACCTAAATTCTTTCTAATCCAGGAGTCTCTAATCTTCCAATATGCATCTGAATATCCAGCTTTATCTTCTGCTAATTTAAACTGCGATAAGGCTTCTTTATAATTGCCTTTCTTCATATTCGCACGACCAAGTGCTCTATAAGCAAGGATAAATCTTGAGTCATAACGAAGAACTTCTCTCCAAGCATCTTCACCTTCAAGATATAAGCCGTCCTTATAGTAATCAACAGCCTTAAGCAAGACTTTTGTAAAGTGGGTTGGTTCGTATAAATAGATAAGGTTATTGCCTTTATCGAGAACTAAGAGTTCTCCATTTGATGTGACAGATAAAGCAACTGGGTTTTTAAGTGAACCAAGAATTTCTTCATCTCCTTGTCCGCCAAATCTAAATAACATTGATCCATAAGAGTCATAAACAGTTGCATATCCATTGCCTTGGACTGAGTAAATATTGCCTGAATTATCAATATAAACTTGAACTGTTTCATATTCATTTACTGCTGGTGAAAGGATCGGATTACCAGTTGTATTAAGTTTCTTAATTGCGTCAGCATTCGCGTGATTTGTAACTGTATAAACTAGTCCTTTAGAATCAATTGCAACGTTAGTAACAGCCTGACCACTTTGTAACAAGTGTTCGCTATCTTCAAAACCAAAGATTTCCCTTAATTTAGAAGTAAGTGAGGCTTGAGTTTGGTTAGCACCGATATAGCCAACAAAGTTGCCTTGAATATCAAGTTGCATAATTCCTTTAGTTGATCCCTCTAAAACAACATAAAGATTTCCGCGGTCATCTAAACATAGTTTCTTTGGAATAAACTTAGATAAGGTACCAATTAAATTGGTGTCTGGACGTTTAATTTCTCTAACAAAGTCTAGAGTTGTCTTATTAAAGACAACGATTGTCTCAAGACCTTTGTCCGCCACTAATAAGTATTCGTGGTTATAAGCAATTCCAGTAGGAGTCTTAAACTCTACTTCTTGAGCTTCAGCGTTTGTGTATTTTGTAAGGTCAGAAGCATATGTGTTATCCGCAATATTAAGTAAAACTACACGTTTATTTGATGTATCAGCAACATAAATAAGCCCACTAGATTCGTCATAACACATATCTTCAGCACCACTAAATCTAGTATTTTCAAGTGCTGATTCGGATGGGATAACAATCTTTCTTTCTGGAACATAAACATCAGGTGCTGAAGTAATTTGTTGATTTGGCCCAACTGTCTCTGAAGAGTATGGCAAAGCATATGCAACTGTTGGAGAAATTGCAATTCCTGCTCCAAGTAAACCTAGAGACATAAATAATAAGAGCCAGCGTTTCTTCATATTATTTAATACCTGAGTGTGCCATTGTATCCATAACTTGTGATTGCATCACAATAAAGATAATTAAGTTTGGAATAAACATGATTAATGCAGATGCTGCACTGACGCCTTGAGTTGAGGCGTTAGTAGCACTCGCAAATGTTGTAATGTAGTAGGCAAATGTCTTAAGTGATTCATCGTTTAAGAAGTAGACTGATGCTTCGGTTGCGCCCCATGCACTTTGGAATGAAAGAATGGCGATAGTTGCAAGGGCTGGTTTAACCATTGGAATAATTACTCTAAAGAGAATGGTAAACTCGTTAGCACCATCAATTTTTGCCGCTTCAATTAAGGCATCTGGAATTTGATCAATAAATTGTTTGACTAAGAATAAGCCAATTGGCATAGCGATAATCGGTAAAATATTTGAAATAAACTTATCAATTAAACCTAAATTAACAATCAAGATAAACCTTGGAATTGTGACTGCAATTGGAACAAACATTAATGCTAATGTGTTAATTTCAAATAATAACTTTTTACCTCTAAATTCTTTCTTAGAAAGAATATAACCTGCAGAGACCGCTAAAACGACTGATGCTAAAACAGTCAAAATAGTAACTAAGATTGAGTTAAATAAATATCTTGATGCTGGAACAGATGAAGTTCCGAATAACTTAAATAAGTTCTTAAAGTTATCCCACGTTGGATTAACAACAAAGATTGAAGGTGGGAACTTGAATAATTCATCTGCAGGTTTAAATGCTGTAGTGAAAAGATAAATGATTGGGATAATCATGAACAAGCTGAAAGGAATTAAGATCACGTAGAACTTAATTTGACTTGGATGGAATCTCTTTGGATTAATCTTCTTTCCTTGGAATGACGCCATATTAGTCGTTGCTCCTTAACAACTTTCTGATTACCACAGAAATGACATAAATAAGAATGAGTAATACAACTGAAATAGCACTTGCATAACCCATCTCATATCTAATATAACCATAATCTTCGATATGGTTGACAATTAAGCTGCCTGCATAGTTTGGTGTTGGGTTTGAACCTGAAAGTTGAACACCAATTGCGCCAGCTTGGAACGTTGAAACAATCGCCATAACCGCACCAAATAAGAGTTGCGGCTTCATACTCGGCAGCGTGACAAATCTAATTTCTTGCCATCTATTTTTCATGCCATCAACGTATGCTGCTTCATATAACTCTGGATCGATATTTAAAATACCTGATAGCATTGCTAAGAAGCCAACACCCATACTCGACCAAATAGTGACAACACACATAATCGGCATTAAGTATTGTTCACTTTGTAACCATTGGATAGCTTCGCTAATAATGCCAGAGTTAAGTAAGATAGCGTTAAGATAACCATTTGAGTCACCAGAGAAAATAGCAACCCAAACGACCTGCATTGCAACACCAGCAGTAAGGGATGGTGAGTAAATTGCTAAAGCAAGTATTGTTCTTGGCAGTTTAGGAATCTGGGCCAACATCCAAGCTAAGATAAAGCTTAAGAAGTAGCTAGTTGGACCACAAATAAGGGCAAATAACAAAGTATTCGGTATGATTTTCTGCATGAATACTTCGTCACCAGTTAACAGGTTAATATAGTTAGTAAGTCCCACGAATGATGGGAAAGTCATCGAGTTAAAGTTGGTAAAGGAAAGGATCATCGCAAGGGCGACTGGAAGAATAATGAATGTCGTGAAGCTTAAAGCATATGGTAAAAACATTACAAGATTAGAGATAAATGCTTTTTTACCACCGATTTTGCTTTCTTTTACGTCTTTGTTGGTTAATTCAAAAACCATTTCATCACCGACGTAAATCTTACGCGTCCTCATGATTACCTCCTTCCTTTATCTTTTTAATCGATTCAAGTGTGGTTATGTGATATGGAATTAAAACCTTGCCTAAAGAATCGACATACCCAAATTCATCGAGTTTTCTAAGTAATTCTTTGTTAATTCGATCAACTGCGTCTTCAATAACGCTTCTTGTATTTTGACCATTTAAAACAATACTATTCCAAGCATTTGAAATTTCTCTTTCAAGCATGTACCAACCTGGAACACGTGGAATTTCTCTCATCCACTTCCATTGCTCTAAAATGGTGTCTTTTTCTTCAGTTTTGAAAATAATTGATTGTTTAAATGCTTCTAAGTTAGCAGAGTTCCAAATATATCCTTTACCAAAACGTAAGGTTAAACGCTTCGCGAATTCAGCTTGTGTAGTTTTGCTAGACCACCATTTCAAAAGTTCCCAACCAGCATTGTTCTTTTCTTCACTTTGTTTAATTAAACACATTGATTGAGCAGATCCAGTTTGCCATCTAGCGATTGTTGAATCTTCTTGCTTTTGTCCTGGTGGGAGCATAATGCCCCATTTTCCTGCTAATTCTGGAGCGGAAATTGTAAGTTTTACATAAGTATCAAATGTAGAAACGCCAATTGGAAGTGAACCATTTCTAAATGAGTTAAAGAAGTTTGCAACTTGAGATTCAAGACCATAGTTAGTGAATAACTCGGTCATCATCTTAATAGCGTTCAAACTATTTTCTTCATCAATTGTGGTCTTTAGACCATCATCACTAAATAAGTTACCACCAAATTGATAAATAAATGGAGCGGTAGTCATAATTGACTTGGATGATGAAGATGTTGAAAGAGGAATATAGAAGTTAAAACCATTTCTTTGAAGTGCTGGAAGAAGTTCAATAACATCTGTCCAAGTATCTGGTTTTTCAAATCCATACTTATCTAAAATGTCTTGTCTATAATACATGACATAGAAGTCTTGTGTTTCTGGTAACGCTAAACCTTTTTCATCAGCGATTAATGAAATCATTGCGCCTTCTGAGAAGCGATCAATAACTTCACCATAATCTTCAAATTTAGTTAAATCGACAGTTAAATTTCTAATACCCATTTCATAAGGTAGCCAGTTAGAAATACCCATAACTCCATCAGGTGAAATCTTAGCTGCATTAGAAAGAATGAGTTTAGATTCATCTGATAAAATAGTGAATTTTACTTTGTAACCTGTTTGAGTTTCGAAGTCTGAAGAGTCGATTAACTCTTGCATTAAATCGACATATTGTCTACTTCTAGCAACCCAAATATTTAAAGTCTTGTCATCTTTAACTTTTGAGGAGTAATTAATCTTAAAAGATAAGAAAAACTTTTTAATTCCCTCACCAAAGGATTTAAAACCGCCTTTCTTATTTTTTAATTTGTAGTCACTGCTATTACCGATAATAATACGGTCAATTTCAAATGGAGATGTTGCTAAATCACTTTCTGCAGTAGCGATATTTTCAATAATTGAACCACTACCCTCAGAGAACTTAGAGTATTGATTTGGAATGTAAGCTGGCTTTTTAAGGATACCTTTTAATGCTGTAATAGCAGATTGAATGTAAATGGTTGATTGGAAATTAGTTTTACTACCATTTACTCTGTAAATAAGTTCCTTAATATTTGCTAAATTAGCAGTAACTGCTTCAATTTCTTCTTTAATTCCTGGGAAGTCTGTTTCAGGATTCCATTCGTGGTTATTGTCGTTAACCGTACCGGCGATACGTTTAAGGTCAAGATAAATGCTATTAAGTGTATCAATATCTTTCTTTAAATCTAAGATGATATCTTTATATAAAGATGTATCTACTTTGATAGTTAAAATGTGAGTGCCTTTTGTTAAGTAGATTTCGTATGGTTTATTGTGTTCATCTGCGAGTAGATATTCACTAATTTTGCTTGTAGGAACAAGTGGATAATGCATTAATTCACCAAATGGAATTTCTCCATCAATAAAGATGGATGTAAATGTAACGTGGTTAGAGTTATTCACTAAACCATTAAAGTTAATTGCATATAATCCATCACTTTCTATGGTGAATTCATAATCAATCTTTTGTTCTGCAGTTGAGAAATTAGCAATGACATTTAAGACACTTTCCACTGTTTTATATGGAGAAGCGTTTAAGTCTGGATCATTTGCTGGAATGGTTGTCGTGTCATTCTTTCTTAAGTAATGTTCAGCTTCAATATCTGCAATTCTTTGGCCTTGAGCTGAAGCTTTGTGATTATTGATATAATCAGAATACGGAAGAATTTGCGTTTCTCTTACCACAAAGAGGTCGTTAATTTGAATATCTCCCCCACTCGTCATCGTGAGTAAAATCTTATTTGTTCCACTAGCGAATTTAAATCTAGTAGGCATGACTGAGGAGAATTGATAATCATAGATTCCTTGATATAAGTTTTCATCTACCAAGATTTGGTTTGGAGAAATCTCATTACCGAATGAATCCAACTTAAACTCTTCGCTTTCGTTCTTCCAATAAGATCTTAAAGTGGCCCTTTCTAAAGAAGAAATAACGTTAGAGTCACTAGTTTTAACTTCCACAGTAAATTCAGAGTTTTGGAATCCGTCATGAAGAATCTTATAGTCTGCATAGATTCCATATTCTCCTTCACTAGGTATATCTACACTAAACTCTTTTGAGTTATGTAAAGATATAACCTTTTCATCATCTGTGGTTGTACTAATTTTAATCGGCTCGTTAGTCGTTATTTCTTCTTTATAATGGTTACGTGCATAAGAAAAGTCACCCTTGTAACCTTTCCTTGTCACAATCGGAATGATAATGACACATAAAAGGGCAAAAGTGACTACAGAAAAGATAGTTACCTTCTTATGTTTAAGAATGAAGGCAACAAATCTAGTTTCTTTTAACTTCTTACTCGTATTGGCCTCCGTATAAACTAATCCAGTTAGAATAGGTTGAATTTACTAATGTATTGAGTTGGTCTGCATAAGTAGCGATATCTAAACCACCAATAATACAATTATTGAGAACATCAAAGACAGTTGCGTTTGTTCTTTCAGCATCAATATCAATACCAGTCTTTTTGTTAAATCTAGCAGCGTTAAATCCGACGATTGTCTTAACACCTTCAACCATTGATTTGGTGCGAATATATTCAAATGCATCTTCTAAACCAGACATAACTGATGATGAACCATATTTATCAAAGTATGCATCAACAACACTTTCATCATTGGTAAGTGGAAGTGAGTTAACTGAACCTTTTTCTTCGTAAACTTCCATACGTTTTGCAAATCCTTCGGAACCAAATGACATATATTTTGCGAATTCATATGCTTCTTGTGGGTGAGCTGTATTTTTCCAAATACCATAATAGTCACCAACGATTGTGATCTTTCCACCAGGATTTCCGATAAATTTATAGGAATTGTTAAGTGTATTCTTTTCAATCATGTCAGGAATTTCATATGTATAACCATGACGCATTGCAAGTTTACCTTTGTTCCAAGCATCAACTGCTGGATCAACTTCTGGATCAAGACCTAATGCAGCTTTATCTTCATCGGTAAATGCATCTAAAGTCTTTTTAGCACCAAATAAGTCTTTTGCTTTGTGAACACTGTCAATGAATGCTTGTGAATCAAGGTGATAATTTGCGCCATCCCAAGTATAGTAACCATATGTACCAGTTGAATCATTAACGCTAGGCATTGTATCAATATAATGAGCTGCTGAATTTAAACCAACAATATTTGGATTTCCAGCTGCGGCTTCAATAATTTGATCGATTACTTCTTTTCCTGAATTACAGGATAAATTTCTTGTTTCAATACCTAATTCACCATTAACTTTTGTAGTATTTACAAAGTAACCTTGTAAATTCATTCTGGCTGGAACTGAATAAACACCGCTTTTAAACGAACAAGCTGCTTTAATGGAATCTGGAACTTTTGCGAATTCTGGGTCAGCATCTGTAAAGCTCTTAATGTTGAGTAAATAACCTGCAGAAAGTGGCAAGTCCATGTTAGGAATCATAAAGACGTCTGCTAAGTCAATTCCACTTGCAACAGATGCTCTAATATCATCCCAATAGAAGTTTCCGGAAGAAATATTTTCGACAATGTTGATTTTGATATTCTTATGAGTATCTTCGAAAGCTTTAATCATCTTTCTTTCTTCATTGTCTTGGGTTTCAGTACCGTAGTCCCAACTACGATAGGTGATTACAATATCACGCTTTTCTTCCCCTTCCTCGTTGTCCTTCTTGCCGCCACAACCAGAAATGGTTAAGACACCTGCTGCAAGAAGAGCCATGAAAATTCTTTTTCTCATCGTTTTCTCCTTTACTTGATAGTTAATTCGATGTTGTATGTTTCTTCCTTACCAGATACTGGCACGAAATTACCTTCGAGTAACTTGCCGTTAACTTTTAAGGAATTTTTATCAGATTTCACTACGTGAATATTTAATGTAGACTTATTGAATTTACGAGTATAAGTGTACTCATTAATCTCTTTTGGAAGACATGGTTTGATTTCAACACCGGTGATTTTGCCTTGAACACCAAGGATATTTTTCACTGCGACGTTGTGCATCCATTGAGCAGATCCAGAGTACCAACTCCAACCACCTTTTCCAAAATATGGAGAGATTGGTCCATCTGAGTTACCAGGTGTAACGTATGGTTCAGATTTAAATCTATCGATATCTCTTAAACGATGAATTGGATTAATCCTAATATAGGATTCAAATGCTCTTTCATTATCGCCCATTAATGAGTAAGCCCAAGTACCCCATGTGGCAGCGTGAGTGTAAACACCACCATTTTCTCTTAAACCTGGAGCATAACGTGTAACATAACCAATTTCTTTATTTGGTTTTGTGTATGCAGGATAAAGAAGTAAGCAACCATAATCTCTTAAGAGATATTTGCTAACTGCATCCATCGCTTTTTGTTTACGTTCTTCGGTTGTGATATTTGCAATAACTGCCCAAAGTTGTGGATTTAAAAATACTTTACCTTCTTCAGTTGTATGTGAACCAATAAGTTCACCTTCATCATTTGTAGCTTGTAAGAAGTATTCTCCATCCCAACCATATTTATTAAGTGTTTCTTTAGTTAATGCCTGTTTTTCCTCACAAATCTTAAGGAATTCAGCATCTTTTTTGTATTCAATGATTGGTTTAAGGTTAGTCAAAATGTAATAAAGGAATTCTGCAACCCAGAAGGATTCTCCTTTAAGTCCGTGACCAACTGCGCTTAATCCATCGTTCCAGTCATGGTCGCCCATTAAAGGAACACCACGGCTTGAAGTTAACTCAATACTCCTGAAGATAGCTTTCTTAATATGTTCATAAATAGTCTCTTGAGCATCATTATCAACATATCTTGCTTTTTCTTCTAAAATGGAGAAGTCTCCAGTTTCATAAATGAAACTTGAAACTGCTAATGGAAGCCATAAGAAATCGTCTGAACAATTTCCTCTTGGTCCCCATGGATTAATTGTTAACCACCAATGTTGAACATCACCCTTATAGAATTGATGGGTAGCATGTAACATTATTTGTTTCTTTGTAAGTTCAGGATTTGACTCTAGGAATACTAAAGAATCTTGAAGTTGATCTCTAAATCCGATACCACCACTTATTTGGTAATACGCAGCTTTTGCCCATAGTCTTCCTGATATTGCTTGATATTTACTCCAGATATTTGTGAAGAAATCAAACTCATCGTTGCCGGTCTTACAAACATCTTTATCAAGTAAATTTGCCCAGAATTTATGGACTTTTTCTAATTCTTCATCAATTACCTTTGGAGTGGTGAATTTAATGAAATCTACGTAATTTTCTTCATTTTTCTTAGCCATTCCAATGGTATAAACGATTTCTTTTGTCTCACCAGGTTTAAGCTCAATAAGAGTTCTTGTTGCTCCACATGGATCAATGAATCTGCCTTGAGAATTGGAAAGTTTTTCACTCTTCATTCCGTTAGCAGTAAGTTCATCATTATACATTCCAATAAAAGCTTCTTTATCAGCGTCAAATGAATCAATTGGATTAGAACACGCTAAGAATGCTGTGTATGGCCAATCATCATTGCCACCTCTTCCCTTTTCATCAAGGAAGCCATAAAGAACTTTATTTACAATAAGAGCGTTAAGTTTCTTATCGAAATCAATATTGGTGAATAACTTCCAGTATTCTCTATGATTATCATAGGCAAGTCCTGGTGCCCATTCAAAGTAAGAGGTTAAATCTAATTTTCTTGCTCTCTTTGATTGGTTAGTAATTTTAATAAAAACGAACTCAAGAGGTTTATCTGCAGATACAAACATAGTTTGTTCTACTTTTAGTTCATCTTGAATTCGTTCAAATTTGGAGTAACCAATACCAACTGTTGCTTCATACTTATCATAACCTTCCATAACAGGTTTGAAAGTTGTAGAGAAATATTTACCAGTTTCGAGGTCTCTTAGATAAAAATATTTTCCCCAGTTGTCTTTGACAACATCCATATATAGACGAGTAAGTCTATTTTGTTCGGCATTGTTTCTAAATGAAAAACCACCACCAGTTTGACTAACTATAATCGAATAATCGCCATTCGAAATAACGTTAATCCATGGTCGCGGTGTTCGTGGATCGGTTATGACAAATTCTCTGCCGTTAGTTGAGAAATAGCCATATTTGCATGAATTTTTCATATTATTTGCTATTTAGGTAAAAATCTTATTTTTATTATAACCGATAGTTTATTTATTTAAAACTGAATATTAAAATATGAGCATGCTGTTTGCGGAAATATTTATCGCCATTCTCTTATTTATTCTTTTTATCGTGGCAATGGGTTTTCTTATTAGCTTCAAAAGAGACAAAATTAGAAAAGTTAAAGAAGGCATCGAAGAAAATTCCTTCTCAATTGAAGAATATAAAGCTGAAAATAAGCAGAAAAGAAAGAAGAGTTTGGTCGTCGAAATCTTACTTGGAAGTTTGGTTTTAATTTCTTCAGTAATTTTTATTACTTCATTAGTGTTAAGATCTCCAAATATAAGCAAAAACTCTTACTTTGTTTCCATTAATTCTGAATCCATGGCGCGGGTTGATCCTGACAACACCTATATTCAAGAAAATGATATTGAAAATAAGATTTATAAATACGACATCTGTAAATTTAACAAAGTTAATGATTTGGATGATGTTAAGCAATATGACATCATTTTGTATAGAACCACGAATAACGGAAAAGAGATTCTTGTCGCTCACCGCATCATCAAAGTTAATGAAGATTACACTTATGAAGTTAGAGGAGATGCGAATAAAGAATCTGACAAAACTGATTTAGGATTTAATGACATTGTTGGAGTATTTGAAAAACGCATGTCATTCGCGTCTTTCCTTAACTATTTAACTTATACTCCAGGTTTTTATATTTTTATTGTTGGAAGTGTAACAATTATTGCAACTTCCTTATATTTTGAGCAAAAAGAAAAGAAACTGATTTCTTAAACCAGCTTCTTTTCAATTATTTTCTTAAACTCTAATGCGGAATCCTTAAGGATTCTTTTTTGATTTGAATAGTCAATATAGACAAGCCCAAAACGTGGAGTGTAACCTGAACACCATTCGAAATTGTCCATAAATGACCAACATAAATATCCGAAAAGATCCACCCCATCATTTTTAGCTTTAAGCATTTCATGTGTGTGATTTTGTAAGAATTCCACTCTATATTTGTCGTGAACTTGATTGTTTTCTACAACGTCTACTTCTGCTGTTCCGTTTTCTGAAACAATGATAGGAAGTTTGTATCTTTCATAGTAAATCCTATTAACCCAATACATTCCTCTTTCATCAATGTTCCAACCCAAAGCAGTTTTTCTTTCTCTTAATGGAACATAATCTTTACCTTGTGATGGATTGTAGTAATTAATACCAATAAAATCTAAAGGAGTATAAATGTCTTTTAAATCTTCTTTTGTTATTTCTTGATATTTATCAAGCTTCACTGGACGATTTCCAAAAACTGGATCACTAAACCATGCATTATATAGTTTTCCTTCACCATCGAAGGTGTTTTTCATCGCAATTTCTATATCTTCTTTGCTATCTGATTTTGGTAACACTACTGCAGTTGCACAAGCAGTGCCAATTAATGGTTTATTCTTTGAATACTTTCTAATTGCCTCCACTGCTTTCTTATGAGCTATCATAGCAATCTTAGTAATTAAAGCGGCTTCATTAAAGTCCTTATGGAATGGAGCGGCCGTACCCCAAAAGTAACCACTATTGATAAACTCTTGTGGTTCATTAAAGACATACCAATAAGTGACTTTATCTCCGAATGCTTTTGCACATACTTCTGCGTACTTTTCAAATAAAGGAATAATGGCTTCACTTTTCCACCCACCAAGTTTATAAATCCAAAGCGGTAAATCCCAGTGATATAAAGTAACAAATGGCTCTATATCATTCTTTAATAATTCATCTATAACATTGTTATAAAAATCTATTCCTTTTTGATTGATTTCATTATTATCATTTATAATTCTTGACCAAGAAATAGAAAATCTAAAGGCATTAACGCCTAGAGATTTAAGTAATTTGATATCTTCTTTATATCTATGATAAAAATCACAAGCAACATGTGGAGTTTCATTGTTTTTGACATGATCTCCTGCTACATCCCAAATTGAAAGAACTCTACCATCTTCTTGGTATGCACCTTCGATTTGTGCTGCTGCAGTTGCAAAACCCCAGAAAAATTTCTTTGTCATAGCAATGCTTATTTAGTAGCCTTTCCTATAACTTTCATTTCTTGTTTGAGAACAGAGATTTCAACAGTTTTCTTATCACCTTGTTCTCCGTCAAAGCACCAATACTCGTCATTTTTGAGAGTAATTTTTATGTAATCTACTCTTAATTTTGTTGTTTTAATTTTAAAGAACGCATAATGAAGAAGACCATTAAATAAACCTGGTTTTGTAATATAAACTTCAACAAGTCCATCTTTCACTGAAAAGTCAAAATTTACAGGAAAACCACCAACATTTCTAGAATTCATAACCATAATAAACGGCGTTTTTACCGTAAATTTTCTATCTTTTGTCTCAACTTCACATTCAATTTCTCTCTTTTTAAAAACTTGTGATAGGGCATAAAAATAGTATGCAAGTCGGCCTAAAACTTTCTTATATCCGCGTTTAACAACATAAGAGATATCTGAGAATGCTCCTGCTGCACAGACGAAGTTAAAGTATTCGTTATTGACCTTACATATATCGACAAAGTCGATATTACCTTTCCTCAAAACTTTCAATGACTGTCGAATTGATCCTTTAATGCCAACTGCTTTTCCAGCATCATTGACTGTGCCAGTAGGAATATAACCAAGAACGGGGCGTTTATCCTTTTCAAATTCCATTAAAACAGTGACTGCACATTTAAGGGTTCCATCTCCGCCAGCCACTATTAAAGCATCATAAATTCCTATGGATTTTCTTATATTTTCCTTAAAATCCTCAAGATTTTCAGTCTTTTTTATAGTGATATCTTGATAGATTTCTCTTAATTTATTGTTTATTTTATTAACTTTACGTTCAGACTTTCCAATACCAGTCTTATCTGAATATAAATAAAGAACTTTCATACCTTAATATTTTACCACCTTAATAAAAAACCTCCCACACTTTCATGTAGGAGGTTCTAATTTTAATTAGTTCTACTTTTTAGTAACTCCAGTTTTGATTGCGGCTTCCTTTACCATCTTAGCGACACAAACGTGTGCTTTTTTATCATATGGATATGGAAGAATGTAATCTCTACTAAGTTCTTTATCGCTAACGCAACTTGCGATTCCTTTGGAGGCTGCCATCATCATTTCATCGTTGATGGTTTTAGCACGTGCATCAATCGCACCTCTAAATAAACCTGGGAAAACAAGAACGTTATTGATTTGGTTTGCGTATTCACTGCTACCAGTACCAATAATATAAGCACCTGCTTCTTTTGCTAAAGTAGGATTAATTTCTGGAACTGGGTTTGCAAGTGGGAAGACGATTGATTTATCTGCCATGGATTTAATCATTTCAGGAGTAACACAGTTAGGACCAGAAACACCAATAAATACATCAGCACCAACCATTGCATCTTTTAAGCAACCATGAACGTGCTCTTTATTAGAACAATGAGAAACTTCTTCTTGAGCTTTATTAAGCCAAGGTTCGCCTTCACAGATGATTCCTTTTAAGTCACAAATAATGACATTTTTAGCGCCTGCCTTAATGAGGAATTTGCAAATGCTAATTCCTGCTGCACCAGCACCATTAATGACAATTTTGATTTTATCAATCTTTTTGTCTGCTAACTTAAGAGCGTTAATTAATGCTGCTAAAGTAACAATTGCAGTACCATGTTGATCATCATGGAAAACAGGAATATCAAGTTCTTCTTTGAGTCTAGTTTCAATTTCGAAACATCTTGGAGAAGATATATCTTCTAAGTTAATACCACCCCAAGAACCGGAGAATAATTTGATTGTGCGAATAATTTCTTCAGTATCCTTACTTTTAATACAAAGTGGATATGAATCAATATCTCCAAAAACTTTGAATAAAGCGGCTTTTCCTTCCATAACTGGTAAACCAGCTTCTGGACCAATGTCACCTAAACCAAGGACTGCTGTTCCATCAGTTATGACAGGAACAGTGTTCCAACGTCTAGTAAGTTCAAAACTCTTTTCAACATCATCTCTAATTGCTAAGCAAGGTTCTGCAACACCTGGAGTATAAGCTGTTGATAAGTCATCT
>JAEEGL012842928.1_pt1 | contig 31976 bp, 27 predicted proteins | sample 9134231 | NCBI WGS metagenome assembly JAEEGL01 (sample SAMN16246548, study PRJNA631951) | gut metagenome | biome: gut microbiome; feature: rumen; material: fiber-attached | host: Bos | place: Iran: Karaj | collected 2018-10 | reverse complement strand
CTCAAGCAGCAGCGCGACCGCCGCAGTGACCGCTGCGATCTCCTCCTCATCCGTTTCCCCGTCAGCAGCCTGTCCCGTGCCGCGGCCGTCAGCGCCGGGGACATCCTTTCTTTTCTTCCGCTTTGCAAGCAGGCCGTCGACGCCGAAGAAGAGATGCACTATCTCGAGAACTCCCCAGATAAACGCGAGAACCAGAAAAACGATAGCGATGCCGAGCCCGGCATAAAGTCCGGCCTCTCCCGCCCTTCCGGCGAAAAGCGCGGCGGCAGTCATCCGCCCGGCGGCGGAAACAAGTACATTGATCATCGGCATTCCCTCTCATTCACCGCGGGTCATCTATTCCGGCGGCTCTTTTCGCCGCGGTCTCTTCCGAGGAGCATATAAAGCGCGGAGACTATCTTCGGGCGCGCGCCGACGGGGCTCACGATATCGTCGATGTCACCCTCGAGAGCCGCCTCGGCGGGAGAATGGTCCTCTTTCCACTCCCTCTCGAGCATCTCCCGGGACGAATCCAGGTCGCCCGCCTTTATCTTTTCGTTCCAGACGAAGGCGACGGAGGACTCGGGGGACAGCGCGCTTATGCAGGCGTCGGGCAGCGCGTATACGATGTCCGCGCCGAGCGCTTTCGATCCAAGCAGGATATAACCCGCGCCGTAGGCGCGACCGGTATAGAGCGTCACGACGGGAGCCGAGAAAGCCGCTACGGCCGCCGAGAGCGCCGAGAGCGAATTGAGGTAGGTCGCGCCGGTATCGGCCGGAGCCGGGGCGCCGTCGCCGGTATACACACCCGAGCCGGGTATGCCGGTCGAGTCGGTGAGATATACCGCGGGGATCCCGAAGCCGTCGGCAAACCGCAGCGCCTTTACGAGGGAGTCGCAGCCGTTTCCGGTCAGCGCTCCGCCGCCCGTCGACCTGTCGCCCGCGACGATGAGGCAGCATACGCCGCCGACTCTTGCCAGAGCCAGCGCAAGGCCGTCGGAGAAGCCCCGGTAAAGCGGGAACGACGCTCCGGCGTCGGATATCTCTCCGATCAGCGGGAAGCCGTAAAGGCCGGTTATATCGGGCGCTCTGCTCTCCTCCGCTTCATCGTGCGGAGCGGCGGCGGGTATATCGCGGGACGAAGACGGAAGCAGCGAGATCAGTCTGCAGGCGGCGGAGGCGAGTTCAGCCTCGGATGCCGCGCAAAAGCACGAAAGACCGTCCGCCGCGGGATCGATGCTCTTCCCGGTGAGGAAGGGCGACACGGCGAAAAGGTCGGTCCCGGTGCCGTCGGGCCTTGACAGCGTGAGCATGAAGTCGAACGACGCGGCAAGCGCCGCCTCGATGCCTCCGCATACTCCGGGGACAAGCGCGACGCGCGGGATCAAGCCGCCGGCTTCCGACAGGGCGCTCATCACCTCTCCCATGGCCGAGAGCGCCGGCGCTCCCTCGAACACCGAGAAGCCGTCTGAATCGAATATCCCGACGACCGGAGAGAGGTTGTCGGCGGCCGCGCGTACGAGCCGGGCTATCTTCTTTCCCGTCGACGCGTCGAAGGCGCCCTTCATGCGCGAGCGGTCGAAGGCGAAGGCAAAGCAAAGCCTGCCGTCTACCGAACCGTAGCCCGTAATCACGCCGGTCGCCCCGTCGGGGTCGGAACTGCGCTGCATGAAGCGCCCGGTCTCGGAGAACGTACCTCTGTCGAACAGTGCCGTAAGGCGCGCTCTTGCAGTATATTCGCCTTCCTTTACGGCACCGGCGGCCGAAACATCGATCTCCTTGAGCATCTCGGAGAGTCTTTCGGACGTCAGCCGGCTGAGAAGGCTCTTTTTCTTTTTTACCGTTTCGTTTGGCATTTTCCAAGCCCTTTCGAGTTCCTGCGGTCGGGATCAGAAGTAAAGGCTGCTCCCTCTCTCCATGTCGACCGTGAGTTTGACGGGCAGGTCGATCGCGCCCTCCATGCATTCCCTGAGCAGCGCGGCAGCCCTGTCGGCGCATTCGGGAGCCGAATCGAGCACGAGCTCGTCGTGTATCTGAAGGACGAGCCGGGCGTCGAGCTTTTCGTCGGCAAGACGTCTGCCTATCCTTATCATAGCTATCTTGATGATGTCGGCGGCGCTGCCCTGTATCGGGCTGTTCCGGGCGACCCTCTCGCCGAACCTGCGGATGTTGGCGTTCGAGGCGGTGAGCTCGGGGATATATCTGCGCCTGCCGCAGAGCGTCTCGGTGTATCCCTTCTCTTTCGCGTCGCGCACCGCGCCGGTCAGGTATTCGCCTACGCCGGGATATGCGGCAAGGTAGCTCTTTATGTAGTCGCCGGCCTGCTTCACCGTTATGCCCAGGTCCTGGGAGAGCGAATACTCGCCTATTCCGTAAACTATCCCGAAGTTTACCGCCTTCGCGCGCTTGCGCAGCTCGGGAGTGACATCAGCCGGACTGACTCCGAACACGGCGGACGCGGTGGATGTGTGTATGTCGACACCCGACGCGAAAGCCTCTGTCATCGCTCTGTCACCCGATATGGCGGCGAGCAGCCGCAGCTCGATCTGAGAATAGTCGGCGTCGATGAGCACGTGCCCCTTGCGCGGCAGGAAGTAGCGGCGCAGCTCGCGGCCCTCGTCGGTCCGTATCGGTATGTTCTGAAGATTCGGCTCGGCCGACGACAGCCTTCCTGTCGCGGTGCCGGTCTGTCTGAAGCAGGTATGGACGAATCCGTTTGCGTCGGCGACCTTGAGGAGCCCCTCGACGTAGGTCCCGACGAGCTTCGTCAGCTTGCGGTATTCGAGTATGTCGCTGACGATCGGATAGAACGGCGCCAGCTTTTCGAGTATCTCGGCGGAAGTAGAGTAGCCGTTCGAGTTCTTTTTGCCCGAAGGTATCCCCATCCTGACGAAGAGGACTTCTCCCAGCTGCTTCGGTGAGTTCAGGTTGAACTCGTATCCGGCGGCCTCGAAGACCTCGCGCTTTTTCTTCTCCGCCTCGGCCGAGATAGCCTCGCCGTAGCGCGCGAGTCCTTCGGTATCGATGCGGAATCCCTCCTCCTCCATGTCGGTGAGGATATCTGACAGCGGCATCTCGATGTCGCGGAAGAGCGGTTCCGACGATCTGTTCTTCAGTTCGGCCGAGAGCTTGCGGTAGAGCCTCATGACATATACCGCCTCGGGGATACCGGGCGACATTATGTCGTCGAGGAAATAGTTGACGAGTTCGAACAGGCCGGGCTTGAGCTGCGGATCGATGACGTATGCCGCGAGCATGACATCGAATCCCGGCTCCCTGATCCGGACGCCGGCGGCATCCGCCGAACGGAAGAACGACTTCGCGTCGTGGAAGACGAGCTTCCGGTGCTTCTCTGCCAGCATGTTCAGCGTGCCGGCGTCGAACGGAAGTCTCGCGGTCTTTTCTCCGTCTTCCGAGCACAGCCATATCGCCGCGCCGTCGTATGAAACCGCGATCATGCCTTTTTCGTTAAGTGGATCGAACGTGCCGGATGAGGGTGCGCATCCGCTCTTTTCCGCACCGGCTTCGGGCGCGGCTTCAGCGCACGGAGGCCGGGTCTCTGCCCTGTCGAGGCCGAATTTCTTGATGTATCCCGAGAATTCGAGCTCGGTAAAGAGTTTTCTGGCGGCGCCCCTGTCAATGCTCGCCTCGCCCAGCGAAGATAGCTCCGGGATATCGGGGACAGAGCGGCAGATGGTCGCGAGTTCGCGCGAGATCACGGCGGAATCGTATCCGGACTCGAGCTTTGATATCATAGCGGGTTTGAGTCCCGCCCCGGGCGCACGGTAGGCGCCGTCCCTGTATATCGCGTCGAGGCTTCCGAACTTTGAGATGAGCAGCACAGCGCCCTTCTCGCCGATTCCCGGAACGCCGGGTATGTTGTCTGAAGAGTCACCCATGACGGCCTTGACGTCGACATACTGCTCCGGCTCGACGCCGAATCTCGCCCTGAATGCGGCGGGGTCGTAGTCAGTGTACTCGCCTCCCGACGGATAGCGCACGTATGTGCTGCCGCTGATCAGCTGGAACGAGTCGCGGTCGCCGGTGAGAAGGCAGGTCCTGTATCCGCCGTCGGCGTCGGCCTCGGCGGAATAGGTGCCGAGGATGTCGTCGGCCTCGTACCCCTCCTTCTCGACGACAGTCATGCCGAGCGCTTCGGCCGCCCTTACGATATACGGCATCTGCCGGCAGAGCGCCTCGTCCATCGGTTTCCGCGTGCACTTGTAGCCTTCGAACATACGGTGCCTGAAGGTGGGAGCGTGGACGTCGAAAGCCGCGACGGCGACGCAGGGCGCGAGCCGCTCGAGCTCGCGTGACACGATGCCTATAAAGCCGAACACCGCCGCAGTGGGGAGTCCGGCACGGGTGGACAGGTTGGACTTCAGTCCGTAGTACGCGCGGTTCGCTATGCTGTTGCCGTCGATGACGAGAAGATTTTTCATTTGTATTCGTGTATTACAGAAGATGAGCGACGGCATCCTCGCGTTCGCCCGGAAGCAGCTTCACCGGAGGGATGTCGAAAGCGGTGACGCAGCCTGTCTTTCCTTCGGCGCGCAGTCTGCAGACCGCCCTGGCGAAGGCGGTGAGCACGCTTCCGGTGAATCCGGGATTCGAATCGAGCTTCAGCGAGAATTCCATGCGCTGGGACTCCGCCCCGCCGCGCGTGGAGCCGGTCCTTATGACCGAGCCGCCGTGAGGCAGTCCGCTGTGGTCTCTCTTCATCTCCTCAGCGGAGATGAAGTGAACGGTCGTCTTGTAATCGGCGAAATAAGCCGGCATGTTCACTATCTCTTCGCGTATGCGGCCGGTGTCGGCTCCCTCTTTCGCGACGACGTAGCATTCCCTTGTATGCTTCTCTCCGGCAGAGAGCACCGGCCGCTCGCCGTTTCTCACGCGCTCGACCGCCTCTTCCACCGGGGCAGTGTACTGTCTTGCGTCGGCGACGCCCTCGATCCTGCGCACCGCGTCCGAATGGCCCTGGCTCACTCCGCGGCCCCAAAAAGTATAGTCACTGCCGTCGGGGAGGACGGCGTTCATGTACAGCCTCGCCAGCGAGAAGAGCCCCGGATCCCATCCGACCGAGACGAGAGCGAGGTTACCGCCTTCTTCGGCGGCTTTTCCCACCGCGGCCAGATGTTCGGGAATATGCGAATGGTTGTCGAAGCTGTCGACGACGTTGAAGAGCGACGCGATCTCGGGCGTAGTCACCGGCAGGTCGGTAGCGCTGCCGCCGCAGTTGACGATCACGTCGAAGCAGCCCCTGAACCGGGGCAGGTCGGCGTATGAATAGACCTTGACTCCGTCGCGTACCGGCTTTACCGTCCCGGGACTGCGTCGGGTGAATACCGCCGTGAGCTGTATGTCGCGGCTTTCGTTCATCGCGGCCTCGACTCCCTTTCCGAGGTTGCCGTAGCCGCATATAGCTGCTTTAATCATCTTTCCGTTCTCTGCTCTTTCTTCACTGATCAATAATCCTGTCCGCGCTCTCCGACGGGGTCTCAGTCGGGGTCGGCCGCACCGGCGAGGTCGCTCATGCCGTAGAGTCCCGGTCCCTTCCCGGCGATGAACCGGGCGGCCGAGATCGCGCCCTCGGCGAAAAGCGTCCTTGAGTGCGCCTCGTGCTTGAGGGTAAGAGTCTGGCTGTCTGTGGAGATCAGTATCTCGTGGATGCCTGTGATGCTGCCGCGCCTCACCGAGCTGATCCCGATCTCGTTCGGGTCGCGGAGACCGCGCGTTCCCGATTCGGCGCATATGTGAGAGCCGGGACGGGCGCGCGAGATCGCTTCGGCCAGCATAAGGGCGGTGCCGCTGGGAGAGTCCTTTTTGCGGTTGTGGTGCGTCTCGACGATCTCTATGTCGGCTTCTGGAAATGCCGATGCGGCGGTGACGGCGAGCTTTGCGAGCACCGCGACGCCGAGCGACATATTGGCCGAATAGAACACGGGTATCTTATCAGACGCTTCTCTAATCTTCTCCTTTTCCTCAGCCGTGTGGCCGGTCGTCGCTATGACGGCGGGGATGTTCCGGGAGACGGCGCACGACAGGACGTCATTCACGGCACTGTGGTGCGAAAAATCGATTATCACGTCGGCGGCCGTCGATGCCGGGATATCGGACAGCGAGCGGAAGCAGGACACGCCGTCGCCCGAGATGTCGGCGAGCGCGGCGACCATTATTCCGTCGTCGCCCGCGGCGATCTTCTCGACCTCGACCCCCATCCTTCCGTTCGCGCCGTTGACTATGATCCTGATCATTTTATCAGACCCTCGGCGCGCATCAGGCCGTACAGATGCTCTCTGTGCGCGTCCTCCATCTCGGTGAGCGGGAGGCGCACGTAGTTCCTGCAGAAGCCCATGGCAGCCATGGCCGCCTTGACCGGTATCGGGTTGACTTCGCAGAAAAGGGCGGAAATGAGAGGCATGTATTTGAGCTGCAGCTTTCTCGCCCCGGCCGTGTCGCCGTCGAGATACATGTGGCAGAGCGCTGATGTCTCGGCCGGGAGCAGGTTCGACAGCACCGAGATGACTCCCTTGCCGCCGAGAGACATGATGGGAACGATCTGGTCGTCGTTGCCCGAATAGATGTCGAGCCTGTCCTCAACGAGTGAGGCGGTCTCGGCGATCTTCGAGATGTTGCCTCCGGCCTCCTTGATCCCGCTTATCATCGGGTGATCGGCAAGGGCGGCGTAGGTGGAAGGCTCGATGTTCACACCGGTCCTCGACGGTACGTTGTAGAGGATGCATGGCTTCGTGCTGGCGTCCGCGACGGTCGTGAACGACTTAATGAGCCCTTTCTGTGTCGCCTTGTTGTAGTACGGGGTCACGAGGAGCATGCCGTCGTATCCGACGCCGCACGCGTATCTCGTGAGATCGACGGCGTATGCGACGTCGTTCGATCCGGTGCCGGCTATCATCGGGACTCTTCCGGCGGCCCTGCGCACGGCGAAATCGAGCACCGCGCGGTGCTCCTCGTCGCTGAGGGTGGAACCTTCTCCCGTGGTACCGCAGATGACCAGAGCGTCGATGCCCCGTTCGATCTGCCAGTCTATCAAGCGCCCGAGCTGTACAAAATCCACGCCCTTCTCGTCGAGCGGCGTGATGAGAGCCGTGGCGGCTCCTCTGAAAACACTCTGCTTTTTCATTTGCACTACCGTACCTTTCCTGAATCGTTTTTATAGTTCTGATAATGAGATCAGTGTTTTCCCGCGCATACCGAAAGGATGACCTCCGCTCCTTCGCGGAGCAGGTCCGACGGGATGTTGAGAGCCGGCAGGAGCCTTATCCTGTCCTTTGCCGTAAGGCAGAGTACGCCGCGGTCTATGCATTCCCTGACGCACTCGGCGGCGGGGCGCTCGCACGCGATGCCGAGCATAAGTCCCATACCGCTGACGCCCGACACGCCGGGGGCGCCGTCGAAGATACCGCGCAGCATCTCCCCCTTTTCCCTCACTCCGGCGAGCAGTTCGCCGTCGATCCGGTCTATGATGCTTACAGCGCCTGCGCAGCATACCGGGTTTCCGCCGAATGTCGAGCCGTGGTCGCCGGGCGAGAATACGCCGGCGCACTTCTCTCCGAGGAGCGTCGCTCCGATCGGAAGGCCTCCGCCGAGGCCCTTGGCAGTCGTGACTATATCCGGCTTTATGCCGAAATTCATATATGAGTAGAGTGCTCCGGTGCGGCCGTTGCCGGTCTGTACCTCGTCGACCGCGAGCAGAACGTCGTTCTCGGCGCACCAGGCGGAAAGGGCGCGGAGATATCCGCCGTCGAGCGGTATGACTCCTCCCTCGCCCTGTATGCACTCGACCATCACGGCGGCGGGAAATCCGTCTTCAGACAGTTTCTTCAGCGCTTCGAGGTCTCCGGCGGCGACGCTGGCGAAACCCGGCGTGAGCGGACGGAAAAGGGTGTGGAACCTGTCCTGACCGGTGGCGGCGAGAGTGGTCAGCGTCCGGCCGTGGAAGCTGTTCTTCAGCGTCACTATGAGATGCCTCTGCTCGCCGTATCTGTCGGCGGCGTACTTTCTCGCGGCCTTGATCGCACACTCGTTCGCCTCGGCGCCCGAATTCGAGAAGAACACCTTCTCCATCCCGGTGCGTTCGCAAAGACGCTCTGCAAGGGCGACGCATGGATCGGTATAGTAAAGGTTAGACATATGCTGCACGGCATAGAGCTGGCGGACGACGGCGTCGCGCCAGACGGGGTCGGAGATGCCGAAAGAGGTCACCCCGATCCCCGAGCCGAGATCGATATATCTCTTTCCGTCGGGGCCGTACGCGAGCGAGCCCTCGCCGCGGACGATCTCGACGGGAAAGCGTCCGTATGTGCCCGCAATATAGCGGCTGTCGCGCTCAAAAATCGTATTATCCATGTTTCACCTTTTTCTGTTTAAGAGGAAATGAGCCTTTCCCTATCGCCGCTCCGGCGCGGCCTCACTCGGGATCGGCCGTGACGAGCGTGCCGGCGCCCTCGTCGGTGAGCAGCTCCATGAGTATCGAATGCGGGACCCTGCCGTCCATAATGACGGCGTTCTTCACGCCCGCGATGATAGCCTCTATGCAGCAGTCGACCTTGGGGACCATGCCTCCGGAGATGACCCCGTCGCTGTAGAGGCGGCGCGCCTCCGACACCGTTATCTCAGGGATGAGCGACGACATGTCGTTCCAGTCCCTCATGATCCCGGCGACGTCGGTCATGAGTATCAGTCTCTCGGCTCCGAGCGCTCCGGCGATCTTTGCGGCGGCGGTGTCGCCGTTGATGTTGTATGTGTTGCCTGCCCTGTCGCAGCCGAGCGTGGATATGACCGGGATATAGCCGCCCGAGAGCACGTTGTCGACCGGCTTCGTATCGATCCCCGTGATCCTGCCGACGTATCCGAGCCGATCGTCGAGCTTCTCGGCGAGTATCATGCGTCCGTCGATCCCCGAAAGTCCGACGGCCTTGCCGCCCTTCATACCGAGCATGCCGACGAGCGTCTTGTTGATCTTGCCGGCGAGCACCATCTGGGCTATATCGACGGTCTCGCGGTCGGTCACGCGCAGGCCGTCGATGAACATCGGCTTCTTGCCGAGTTTCGACATCATGTCGCTGATCTCGGGCCCTCCGCCGTGCACCAGCACGACGCGGACTCCGACGAGCCAGAGCAGCACGATGTCCTCCATCACCTGCTCCTTGAGGGCGTCGTCGGTCATGGCGTTCCCGCCGTATTTCACGACGACGGTCTTGCCCCTGTATCTTCTGATGTAAGGGAGCGCCTGGGTCAGGACCTCCGCGCGCTCCATGTTTGAAAGCTGTTCTGTCATCTTTTCATGCCGCTCCGCGGCTTATGTGTGTCCGGAAACGCTCCGGATGTTCCCGCGGCGTCCGCTCAGGTGCGGTAGTCGCCGTTGATCTTAACGTAGTCGTATGTGAGGTCGCAGCCGAGCGCCCGGGCGCTGTATTTTCCGTTGCCGAGTCCGACTTCGATCGTTATCTCGCTGCCTGAGAGTATTTTTTTAGCCTCTTCTTCGGAGAATTCGACTCCGCATCCGCCGCGGCAGACCTCGATCCTGCCCGCCTCTCCCGAGAAGAAGACCGAACACTCCGACGGATCGAACGAGGCTCCGCTGTATCCCGCCGCGCACAGCACCCTGCCCCAGTTGGCGTCGGCGCCGAACATCGCCGCCTTGAGCAGATTCGAGCTGATCACGCTCCTTGCGGCGAGCCGCGCGTCCTTCAGCGTCGCGGCGCCCGACACCTCGCATATGAGGAGCCTCGACGCGCCTTCGCCGTCGGCCGCGATCATGCGGCACAGGTCGTCCGTGACACGCGAGAGCGCCTCGCGGAAGGCGTCGAATCCCGGGCCTTCGGAGTCGATTATGGCATTTCCCGCGGCTCCGTTCGCCATGACCGAGACCATGTCGTTCGTCGACGTATCGCCGTCGATGCTGATCATGTTGAAACTGCCGTCGATGTCGTCAGAGAGAGCCCGCTCCAGCATGGCGGGAGAGATCGCCGCGTCTGTGGTGATGAACACCAGCATCGTAGCCATGTTCGGGTGTATCATCCCGCTGCCCTTGGCGCAGCCGCCTATGCGGCAGAGAGTATCTCCGACGGAAAACTCGTATGCAGTCTCCTTGCGGCGGGTATCGGTCGTCATGATCGCCTCGGCGGCGAGAGAGCCGCCGTCGGGGCTGAGGCCGGATATGAGCTCAGGGATCGCCCGGACGATGACCCCGGGATCGAGCGGCTGACCTATGACGCCGGTCGAAGCGACGATCACCCTGTCTTCAGGGATCCCGAGCGCGCCCGCGAGAGCGAGGCACTCGGTGTCGGCCGCGAGGACCCCGCCCTCGCAGCAGGTGTTCGCGATGCCGCTGTTGCATATGGCCGCTCTCGCCCTTCCGCCGTTACCGTCGAGGTGCCTTTTCGTCACGGTCACCGGCGCGCCCTTTACGAGGTTGGTCGTATAGACCGCGGCCGCTGCCGCGTCGCGGTCGCTCAGTATGAGCGCCAGGTCTTTTTTCGTTTTGTTCTTTCTAATGCCGCAGCGCATTCCGAAGGCCGAGAACCCGGCCGCGGCGCATACGCCGCCTTCCGTCTTTCTTATCATTGCACAGGCCTCATTTCATTCAGATGACAAGTCCTTCTTTTTCGTCGAGACCGAGCGCGATGTTCATGTTCTGAATCGCCGCTCCCGACGCCCCCTTGCCCAGATTGTCAAACCTCGACACGAGGAGTATCCGGTCCTTTCCGTCCGCGGCCGACACCTCCATTGTGTCCTTCCCGCGCATCGACGCCGCCGAGAGCGTTCCGTCTCCGTCTCCCGCGACGCCGGTGTCGACAGCCCGGACCAGGCCGTCTCTCCCGTAATACTCCGCGTAGGCCGCAGAGATGTCGGCGCCGCACGCCTTCGTCTCCTCCTTCGGGATCTGGACTATGACCTCCATTCCCGAATAGAATGACGAAACGACCGGCAGGAAGAGAGGCTCGCGGGAGAGGCCGCAGACCTTAGTCATCTCGGGAAGGTGCTTGTGCCCTCCGCCGAGGCCGTAAAGCCTCGGTGCCTGCAGACGTCCGAAACTCTCGCCGCGCGGCGCGCCGCCGTCTGCGGAGCTTGCGGCGGTCCTGTTGTCATACGCGTCGGAATAATCGGCTATCATCTTCTTTCCGCCTCCCGAATATCCGGTGAGCGAAGTACACTGTAGCCTTATATCCTCAGAGATCAGGCCGTAAAAAACAAGAGGGCGGACGAGCGCGATAAACCCGCCGGCGTGACAGCCCGGATTCGCTATCCTCTTCGAAGACGCGATCCTCTCCCGCTGTCCGTCAAGCTCGGGAAAACCGTATGTCCAGCCCTCTTCTGTCCTGTGGACCGTTGATGTGTCGATGATGACCGAAGCGCAGTCGCGTGCAGCCTCGGCGATCTCGGCCGCAGCGGCGTCGGGAAGGCACAGGAAGGCCACGTCGGCGCGCGATATCGCCTCCGCCCTCGCGGAGACGTCGTGCCTCTTCTCTTCACTGAGCTGCAACAGTCTTATGTCCTGTCTTCCGGACAGCCTTTCGCGTATGCGAAGCCCCGTCGTGCCTGAGCTGCCGTCGATGAATACGTCTGCCATTCCTCTGACCCCCGGCCGAATAAAAATGAATTTAGTATATTATATCACATAAATAATATCACGTCAACTGTTTTTTCTTCCGGAGAGAAAACGGGGCGGTCCGTCAGAAAACGGAAGGCCCGGCGGATGCCGGACCCTTTGCGGTATTTTCGCGGACGGTGTCAGTGCTTTTCGCCCGCTTCGGTATTCTCCGGCAGGCGTCTCGCCGTCTTGCCCTCGGGTTTCGATTCGATATCTCCCGCCCTGGTGAGCGCGAAGCGGGTGAGCGACGGACCGACGATCTCGTATATCAGCACTCCGAAGAGCACTATGTTGCGGATCAGACCGCCCTCTTCGCCGAGCGCTCCGACGCTGTTCGCCATACCGAGCGCGACGCCGGCCTGAGGCAGAAGGGTAAGTCCCAGGTTATGCTTCACCGCCGGGTCGCACTTCATGAAGCCGGCGCTGATGCCGGCGCCGAAATACTTGCCGAGAGAACGGAAGATGATGTAGACGAGTCCGATGAGCACGACGGTCAGATCGGCGAATACCGAGAGGTCGAGCTCCGAGCCGCTTATCACGAAGAAGAGTATGAACAGCGGGTAGGTCCATCTGTCGGTCCTCTCCATGATCTCGGGCGAGAAATCGCAGATATTGCAGAAGACGGTGGCCAGCATCATGCAGACGAGGAGCGTCGAGAAGCCGAACCTGATCTTCCCCGCGGTGAATTCCAGCTGAGACAGGGCGACTGTCAGGATCACAGCCGTCACGGCCAGCGACAGGCGCTTGCTCCGCGACTGGAAAAACTTCTCGAAGAACGAGAACAGGAAACCCATCACCGCGCCGAGGACCAGCGACAGCACGATCTCGATTAACGGGTTCACCGCAACCGAGACGATGTCGATGTTCGACGAGCTCATGGCCTTCGCGATGCCTATCGACACCGAGAAGATGACGAGCCCGACCGCGTCGTCGAGAGCGACGATCGGCAGGAGCAGATCGGTGAGTTTCCCCTTCGCCTTGTACTGGCGCACGACCATGAGCGTCGCGGCGGGGGCCGTCGCCGACGCGATGGCGCCGAGAGTCAGGGCGAGCGGGACCGTCACCTTGCCGCCTGCGATCACGTGGAGGAGCAGGAGCGCGGCATCAACGAGCAAGGTCGCGGCCACCGACTGAAAGACTCCGATGACCAGGGCCTGGCGCCCGATCTTTTTGATCTCGGAGAGCCGGAACTCGTTGCCTATCGCGAAGGCGATGAACCCGAGAGCGACGTCGCTTATGAGCCCAAGCGACCCGACCTCTTCAAAGGATGTGAATCCGAGTCCGGATATGCCGAGCCTTCCGAGGCAGAATGGGCCGATCAGGATACCGGCGACAAGATACGACGTGACGGCCGGAAGGCCTATGAGTTTGGCGGGTCTTGACAGGGCAAGTCCCGCCGCAAGAGCTACCGCAATGCTGAGAAGGACAGTCATCGGTAATATAACATCTCACTTTCATGACCGGAAATAACGGGTTAAACGTTCGATTCGGGGACTCAGGCCTGCGGAGCGCTCCGCGGCCATGCCGCGGCGCGGTCGTGTCAGCGCCGTTTCCCCGAAAAACGGATAATATATTAGCACCAAATCGGTTTTTTGTCAACACAAAAACAGCAGTTTAAACAAATTAACCCCCGGTCAACTGTGAAAAATGACGAACGGTGAGCGGCCGGTGCCGTTTTTTTGAGGGAATCTATTGACAGGAGCCTGCTTCTGTGGTATAATGTGTAAACCAAAACACTTTACACCCTTCCGGCGCCTGCCGGAGCGGCCGCGGGAGGCCTGACGCAAAGTGATAGAAAAGAACATCAAAGCCGGATACCTCCTCGACTTTTACGGAGGGCTCCTCTCGGAGCGCCGGAAGAACGTCACCGACATGTACTACAACAGCGACATGTCGCTCTCAGAGATCTCGGAGGAGCTGGGAATATCAAGACAGGCGGTCCGCGAGATCATAGTCAGGGCTTCGGCCGAGCTCGCCCTGTACGAGGAAAAGCTCGGCATGGCCGAAAAGTTCAGGACCGTTAAGGAAAAAGCCGGGACGGTTGCTGCTCTCGCGAGAGAGATCGGGAACGAGGAGATCGCCAGGCTCGCCGACGGGATATCCGAAGCGATAGAGCGCTGATGCGGAGTCCCGCCGCGGGACAGTCCCGCACAGCCTGACCTAATAATTCAAAGAGAAAAGAAACACACAATGTTCCAGTCACTTACAGACAAGCTCTCCGCCGCCTTCAGAAAGTTCCGCGGCAAGGGCAAACTCACCGAAGCCGACGTCAGGGCCGGGATGCGCGAGATCAAGCTCGCGCTGCTCGAGGCCGACGTTTCCTTCAGGGTGGTGAAGGAATTCATCAACCGGGTGAGCGAGCGGGCCGTCGGATCCGAAGTGCTCGAATCGCTCCTTCCGGCCCAGCAGATAGTCAAGATCGTCAACGAGGAACTGACGGAGATCATGGGAAGCAGTCAGTCGAAGCTGACCGTCTCCCCCTCCCCGCCCACCGTTATAATGATGTGCGGTCTGCAGGGCGCCGGCAAGACCACTCACGCCGCCAAGCTCGCGGCGATGTACAAAAAGCAGGGCAAGCGTCCGATGCTCGCCGCCTGCGACGTCTACCGTCCGGCCGCGGTAAAGCAGCTCGAGGTCCTCGGCGAACAGATAGGAGTCCCCGTCTTCTCGATGGGCACCGGCGTCTCTCCCGTCGAGATCGCAAAGCGCAGCCTCGCTGCCGCGAAGGACAGTTTCTGCGACATGCTGTTCATCGATACCGCGGGGCGGCTGCACATCGACGAAGCCCTCATGGAAGAGCTTCGGCAGATAAAGGCCGAGACGTCTCCCGACGAGATCCTGCTCACCGTTGACGCCATGATCGGACAGGACGCGGTGAACGTCGCCGAGAAGTTCAACGAGCTGCTCGACATCACGGGAGTGATACTCACGAAGCTCGACGGCGACACGAGAGGCGGCGCCGCGCTGTCGGTCAGATACATCACCGGCAAGCCGATAAAGTTCATCGGGACCGGCGAGAAGATCGAGAACATAGAGCCCTTCTACCCCGACCGCATGGCGTCGAGGATCCTCGGTATGGGAGACATCCTGACTCTCATCGAGAAGGCGGAGCAGGCCTACGACGAAAAGCAGGCCGCCGAGCTCGAACGCAAAGTGAGGGAGGCCAGCTTCACGCTCGACGACTACCTGGAGCAGTTCGGGCAGCTGAAGAACATGGGCGACCTCGACCAGCTTCTCGGACTTATGCCCGGGATCGACCGTTCTGCGCTGAAGGGCGCTCACGTCGACGAAAAGGCCGTGGCGAGGACCGAGGCCATAATCAAGTCCATGACGCCAGCCGAAAGGGCAAGGCCCGAGATCCTCAACTACTCGAGGAAACAGCGGGTCGCGGCCGGAAGCGGCACCTCGATACAGGAGGTGAACCGCCTTCTCAAGCAGTTCGAACAGACGCAGAAGCTCATGAAACAGTTCAGTTCGGGCGGACGCGGATTCGGAAAAAACAAAAAGCGCGGTATGACGCGCTTCCCCTTCTGACGGCCCTCATGCTGCGGAACACGTCCGGACCCGCGCCGGGCAGCTATCAAAAAGTGATCAAAATTCAAACTCAAAAGGAGAATAAACCATGGTCAGAATCAGACTTTCGCGTTTCGGCGCGAAGAAACAGCCGTGCTACCGCATCGTCGTAGCCGACCAGCGCACACCCAGAGGAGGCAACTTCATCGATGAGATCGGGACCTACAACCCGCTCAAAGAAGGCGACCTGAAGATCGACGCCGAGAAGGCTTCCGAATGGCTGAAGAAGGGCGCGCAGCCGACTGAAAAGGCAAAGGCGCTGCTCAAGAAGGCCGGAGTCACCGAGTGAACCGTCAGCAGCGATGGATATCGAAAAGATACTGTTCGACATCGTCTGCGCTATAGTCGACTCACCCGATCAGGTCTCCATAACCCGCACCGATTCGGATGAAGAGGTGAGATTCGTTCTCACCGTCGCCCCCGAGGAGATGGGAATGGTCATCGGCAGACACGGCAAGATTGCCAAAGCGATACGCACTCTCGTCAAAGCGGCGGCCACGGGATCCGGCAAAAAGGTGACCGTAGACATACGCTGAGACAGCTCAAGGCAGACAAAAAACCCGCTTTTGCGGGTTTTTTGTCTGCCTGAAAGTCAGAGAGTTATCTCCTTCTTCTGCTCGGCCGAGCGGTACAGATAATCTAGCAGCTTCTCGCTCTCGAGTATGTTCACTATGTTAGAGCGGTTCGGGATCACCGAGCGGCAGGATTCGAGGAAGGCGCGGTCCTCCCTCGCGTACATGTTCGGAATGTCGTATTCGGGCGATATCTCGACGAATTCGCCGTCCTTTTCGGTAAAAAGTGTGTATCCGGCGCAGTATTTCATCCTGACTCCGCCCCTGTCGCCGAGAAAGTCGATGAACATCTCGTCTCTGTCGATGTTCTGCGCCCAGGCTCCGTTGAAGGAGATGCTCGCGGCGTCGGTCCTGACGTATCCGCTGACGAAGTCCTCGACGTCGTTCGTGCCCGACAGGTCGGCGGTGTCGCGCGCCCACATCGAGCGGTATCTGTACGCGCTCATGTCCTTCGCCATCTCGGAATATGTGTCGCATGTGACCGTACGGAGCTTCGGTCCGCCGAGGATATAGAGTATCAGGTCGAGGAAATGTATGCCCCAGTCGATGAGCACTCCGCCGCCCGACATCGCCTTCGTCGTGAAAGCGCCTCCGAGTCCGGGTATCGAGCGGAAGCTCCGGAACGAGCAGTATACGTGGTATATCTTTCCGAGTTCGCCGCCGCGGTTCATCTCCTCGAGGATCTCCACGGTCTTATGGTATCTGTTGCAGACCCCTATGTTGAGGATCTTCCCGTATTTTTCAGCCTGTTCGGCCATCTCGAGCGAAAGAGGGTAGTTGACGGTGATCGGCTTCTCGCAGAAGACGTTCTTCCCCGCCGCCAGCGCGTCCATCGTCACGGTGTAGTGAACATAGTTCGGGGTGAGGACGAACACCGACTCGACCTCGGGGTCGGCGAGGACCTCCCTGTAGTCAGTCACCGCGCGTTCGGCTCCGAACTTCTCCACCATACCCGCGGCTTTTTCGGGTATGAGGTCGCACGCGTATTTGATCCTCACGTCTTCCATCTTCGAGAGCGCGGGAAAATGCTGCCCGCGCGCTATCCTGCCGCAGCCGACGACGGCCACGGTGTATCTTCCGCTTTCAATCATTAAAACAGGTCCTCCGAAAGAGCAAATCCGGAGCGCCGGGGCGCCCGTGCCATCATTATACTCTCAGGCGGCGGACTTGTCAACAGCCGCCGCGCCGTCCGTGGCGATTTTTTGCACTCAAGGTTGATTTATCGACGTGCGTGTGATATAATTGTTTTGTAACGATTTTCGGTCCGCGGCGAGGCCGGCGCGGCGGCAGGAGGAAAATGATGTACTCTTTCAGAATCGGGGCTATGCTCGAGTCGTTCAGACTTCCCGTCCCCGAAGCGATAAAAAAAGCGTCGGAGCTCGGCGTCGACGGACTTCAGATGTTCGCGACGACTGGCGACTACGCCCCCGAAAACATCACGTCGGAAAGAAAGAGGGAGCTGCTGTCGATGACTGAAGGCTGCGGGCTCTCCTTCTCCGCCCTGTGCGGAGATCTCGGAATGAGCTTCGACGTCCCGGAGAGGAATCCCTCGCTGATCGAAAAGTCAAAGAGGATCCTCGACCTCGCGAACGAACTCGGCACGAATATCGTAACAACTCACGTAGGTCTCATTCCGGAGGACAAGTGCGACCGGAGATACCGGATAATGCAGGACGCCTGCTACGAGCTCTGCCGCTACGCCGACTCGACAGGCTCTCACTTCGCCATCGAGACGGGTCCCGAGAAGGCGGAGACGCTGCGCGATTTTCTCGAGCCCTTCGGATCGACCGGAATGGCGGTCAATCTCGATCCGGCGAATTTTGTCATGGTGACCGGGACCGATCCCGTCGAATCGGTGAGGATACTCTCGAAATACATCGTTCACACGCACGCGAAGGACGGAAGGAAGCTGAATGACGCGACGCCGGCGCAGATCTTCGGCCTTGTCCCGAAAACAGAGGAGCAGAAAAAGACAAAGGCGTTCGAAGAGCTCCCGCTCGGGCAGGGCGACGTCGACTTTGACGGCTATCTGCGCGCTCTCGACGGAACAGGCTACCGCGGATATCTTACAATAGAGCGCGAATGCGGCAGCGACCCCGTGCACGACATCGCGCTCGCCGTGAACTTCCTCAGAGAAGCGATATCACGCTGATCGGGCTTACTCCGGCTGACGGGACAGGTCCCTTACATATCCGTATACAAACAGAAACAGTATAAAGAAGGACAGCGAAATGAAGGAAAAGAAGTACATACTGGCGCTTGACCAGGGCACGACGTCGTCCCGCGCGATCGTCTTCACGACCGACGGCAGGCCCGTCGCTGCCGCTCAGAAGGAATTCAGACAGTACTTCCCTCACGAGGGATGGGTAGAACACGACGCCCTCGAGATTAGGGACACGCAGTTCGAGGTCGCCCGCGAAGCGCTGGCGGCGGCAGGCTCGGACGCCGGCGAGATATACGGCATCGGCATCACGAACCAGCGCGAAACGACCGTCGTCTGGGACAGGAAGACAGGTGTACCGGTCTGCCCCGCCATCGTATGGCAGTGCCGCAGGACGGCCGAATACTGCGACTATCTCAAATCGGAAGGTCTCACCGAGTTCATTCGCAGGAAGACGGGACTCATTCCCGATCCCTACTTCTCCGGCACGAAGCTCCGCTGGATACTTGAGAACGTTCCGGGAGCGAGAGCGCGCGCCGATGCGGGAGAACTCTGCTTCGGGACCGTCGACTGCTGGCTGATATACTGCCTGACCGGAGGGCGCATCCACGCGACTGACGTCTCGAACGCGTCGCGCACGATGCTGTACAACATAAATACGATGGACTGGGACGGCGAGCTGCTCGAACTGCTAGGCATCCCGGAGAGCATCCTTCCGAAGGTCATGCCGTCGTCGGGACTCTTCGGTATGACCGACCCCGCCGTGTTCGGCGAGACGATCCCGGTCGCGGGCGTCGCCGGCGACCAGCAGGCCGCCCTCTTCGGCCAGTGCTGCTACGAGCGCGGGAGCGTCAAAAACACCTACGGGACCGGCGGATTTTTGCTGATGAACACCGGCGACCGTCCGGTGCTCTCGAAGAACGGACTGCTCTCGACCGTCGCGTGGCAGATAGGCGGGAAGACGACATACGCTCTGGAGGGTTCGGTATTCATCTGCGGCGCCGCTATTCAGTGGCTCCGCGACGGCCTGGGACTCGTCGGATACGCCGGAGAAAGCGAAAAGATCGCGTCTTCAGTCGAGAACACCGGCGGAGTCTATTTCGTTCCCGCTTTCGTCGGACTGGGAGCCCCGTACTGGAACCCGCACGTCCGCGGCGCCGCGTTCGGCATCACCAGAGGCACGACGCGCGCGCATCTGGTCCGCGCCGTGCTCGAATCGATGGCATTCCAGACCGCCGACCTCATCGGCGTGATGCAGAGCGACTCCGGCACGTTCATCCCCTCTCTGGCGGTCGACGGCGGAGCGTCGGCAAACGATCTGCTGCTCCGGATGCAGGCCGACCTGCTCGGGAAAAAGATCATAAGGCCGGGATGCGTCGAAACCACGGCCATGGGCGCCGCTTTCCTCGCGGGACTTGCGACGGGCGCCGTAAGATCTGCCGCCGACATCGTCAGGGAGCGTCATATCGCGGCTGAATTCTCACCGCAGATCTCGCCCGCCGAACGCCAGGACAGGCTCGACAGCTGGCACAGGGCGGTAAAGGCGGCGGCTGTATTCAGCGAATAGACATCCCCCGCCGATCCGGATACGAAAGGAGCCGCTCATGGAAAAGAAGGACACGGCCCCCGGCAACAGAGGGAAAAATACGCGTTTTCCAGCGAAAAAAACGTCGCATCTCGTTATTACTCTTTCGCTCTCGCTTTACGGGATACTCCTCGCGGCCTTCGCGCAGCACCCGGCGCCCGACAGATATCTCTGTGCCGCCGCCATGCTCTTCTCGTCGCTCGGAGACATCGTGCTCATGAACTTCCGGCCGGTCACCGACAGGCTCCGCCTTCACGGGTTCGTCGCCGGAGGAACTGTCTTCGGCATCTCGCATATCATATACGCCGCGGGATTCGCCGTCCTGAATCTCGTCCGCGGCGGAAGTCTTTCAAATGCCGGGCTCATCGCGGCAGTGGCGGTCTGGGCCGTGCTCATAACTTTCGGAGCATTCAGATACAGGGACGCCGGCAAATCGAAGCAGCTGTTCCTGCCTGTCGCGGGTTATCTCACGCTGATATGCGCCGACTGCGCTTCGGTCTGGGCGGCAGCCGTATCGCTCGGCGGGCTGAGGTGGATCTCCGCCGCGGGCATACTTCTCTTCCTCGCGTCGGACCTGTTCATCTTCTTCGACAAGCTGCTCGGCGTCAGGACGAAAAACAACGACCTTGCGATCTGGATACTCTATCCCGTTGGCCAGTTCCTGCTCCTTACCGGAGGCTGACGGCGGGACCTGGCCGTAAGACATGTCGGTAATGATCATAAAAACGCCGCGGATGACGCATCCGGGGCGTTTTTATGTTCTGTTCGTGTGTCGCGGGCGATCAGCGCGGCCTCACCTGTCTCTGGTGACGAGGGGCATGATCTTCCGAAGGATGCTGTCGACGTCGACTCCGGCAGCTCTGGCGGCGGTCATGCCGCTCTTCGGCACCGCGAAGGTGTCGTCGGTCCCGATCACGGTACATGTGAACCTGTCACGGTCCGCCGCGTCGCGCACGGCGTCTGAGAGGTTCATTCCGAAGCCGCCCTGCTTTATCTCCTCCTCGATGAATACGATCCGGCGGACATTCGGGGGAAGCTTTTTCACGATCAGCTCCGCAGGAACCGAATACGGCTTTATCAGCTCGCAGAGCGCGAGGCCGCAGCCGATACCGGCGGCCTTCAGTCTGTCGGCGGCCTCGACAGCCACCGATGCCATCCTGCCGTGACATACGATGACGATCCCCGCCCCGTCGAGGCGCGAGAAGCGCACTCCGGAGAGCGAGCGGAACCCGTCGGGGTAAAACTCGGACACGACGCGCGGGTCTTCGCTTCCGTTCGGATACCTCACGGCAGCAGTCGTTCCCGAGGCCAGCGCCGCGCGGAGAGACGCCCTGAGCGAGTCGTAGGTCGCAGGTGCGAATATCTCGACGCCCGGTATCGACGAGAGGAAGGCAACGTCGAATATCCCGTGGTGCGTCGCGCCGTCGGTCTCGTTAAGACCCGCCCTGTCGATGCAGAGCGTGAGGGGCAGCCCCTGGAGAGCGGCGTCGTGAAGTATGCTGTCGTACGCCCTCTGAAGGAAGGTGGAATAGATCGCGCATACCGGCTTCATGCCGTCTGAGGCAAGTCCTGATGCAAAAGTCACGGCGTGAGCCTCGGCGATCCCGACGTCGAAGAAGCGCTCGGGGAACATGCGGTGGAACTTGTCGAGAGAAGTGCCCTTCTCCATCGCGGCGGTAACGGCGCATACGGTGCCGTCGACCGTCGCGGCCTTGCAAAGAGCTTCGCCGAACTCGGCCGAAAACCCGTTCGTTCCGGAAAAGCCGGCGGCCGGGACCGAATGCCACTCACCGGGATTTTTCTCTGCGGGCGGATAGCCCTTCCCTTTCACTGTTTTAACGTGGATGACCGCGCTCTCGCCGTGCTTCACAGCCTCCCGGAAGGCGGTCTCGAGCTTGCGCCTGTCGTTTCCGTCGACCGGACCGACGTAGTAAAGACCGAGGTCCTCGAACAGATTCGATCCGTAAAGGCCGTCTTTTAGCTTTTTCTTGAAGGCGGTAAGGAAGCGCAGTACCGGCTTTCCTATCAGCGGGATCGCCGACAGGATCTTTCTCGTCACCAGTTTGGTCCTGAAGTATCCGGGAGTCGTGCGTATGTTCGACAGACTGCGCGCGAAGCTGCCTATGTTCTTCGAGATCGACATCTCGTTCTCGTTTATGACTATGAGCAGCTTCAGGTCGCCGGCCTGCGGGCAGTTGTTGAGCGCCTCGTGCACCATTCCGCCGGTGAAGGCGCCGTCGCCGATCACGGCGACCGTCCAGTTGCCGCTGCCCGACAGCTTTTCCGCCTCGGCGATGCCGAGCGCCGCGGACAGCGCCGTCGAACTGTGTCCGGCGCCGAAAGGGTCGTATACGCTCTCGGAGCGTTTAGTGAAGCCGGATATACCGCCCGGCCTGCGAAGGGTGTCGAAGCTGTCGAACCTGCCGGTGAGCAGTTTGTGGACGTAGCTCTGATGACCCACGTCGAACACGATCTTGTCGTCGGGCGCGTCAAAGACGCGGTGCAGCGCGAGAGTCAGCTCGACGACCCCGAGGTTCGAAGCCAGGTGCCCGCCGTTCTCGCTCACGCGCTCGACGAGGCATTCCCTTATCTCATCGGCAAGGCTGTCGGTGTCTTCGTCGCTCAGCAGTTTCAGGTCGGCCGGCGACGCGATCCCCGACAGGATGGGGTATTTATTTTTCTGATTCTGATCCATTTGCCGGTTCTTTCCGGGCCGTATGCCCGCTTCGTTTTCTGTTTCTCCCCGTCACTTCACTGTCCGCCGGCGTTCCCGTATACCTCCGCCGCGTATCTGACAGTCGACATCGCGTCGGGGGAATACCTGTCGGCTCCTGTCATCTTTGCGTATTCGGCCGTGAGCACGGCGCCTCCGACGACGGTCTTTACACCGGGGCAGCGCTCTTTCAGCATACGCACGGTACGCTCCATCGACGGAACGGTGGTCGTCATGAGAGCCGAGAGCCCGACGAGCTTCGCGCCGCTCTCCTCCGCCGCGAGGCATACCCTCTCCGGCGGGACGTTCTTTCCGAGATCGATGACCTCGTATCCGTAGCTGCGGAGCATCACTCCGACGATATTCTTTCCGATGTCGTGTATGTCGCCCTCGACGGTCGCGAGGACCACCTTGCCGGCGCTCCCGCGCCTCTGCCCGCCGGGGCGCTTCTCCATGAAGTCGGTGATCACGCCCAGCGCGGCGATCGCGGCGTCGGCCGCGGCGAGCAGACCGGGCAGGAAGATAAGCGATTTCTCAAAATCCGAACCCACCCTGTCGAGCGCCGGGATCACCTCGTCGGTTATGACCTTCTGCGGATCGCGTTCGGCGCACAGCTTCTCCGCTTCCGCGCGTGCGGCGGACGGCATGCCGCATATCACGGCTTCCTTCAGCGTCAGGCCCCCGGGGCCCGGGTGCGCCGCGGTCTGATCCCTGCTTCCGTCAGACGCCGAGACGGCAAAAGCCTCCTCGTCGGCGGCGGCGCTTTCCGGGTCTTTCGCGAAGCGCATCATCGGAGCGCAGTAGGGGTTCATGATGGCGGCGTCAAGTCCCGCCGCGGCGGCGGAGCGCAGGAATCCGTAGTTCACTCTCTCCCTGTCGGGAAGGCCGAAGGATATGTTGGACACGCCGAGAGAAGTCAGCACTCCGAGTTCGGACTTTATCAGTCTCAGCGCCGCGAGCGTCTTCTCGGCGGCGAGGCTGTCAGCGCCGAGAGTCAGGGCGAGCGGATCGACGATGATCCTCTCTCTGCCTATACCGTATTCCGCCGCCCGGCAGACGATCCTCCGGGCGATCTCCAGCCTTCCCTCGGGCGAGTCGGGTATGCCTTCGCCGTCGAGAGTCAGCGCGATGACTGTCCCGCCGTATTTCGCGGCGAGCGGAAGGATACCGGACATCGACTCTTCACTTCCGTTCACGGAATTGATGAGAGGCAGGCCATCGTAGATCCGCAATGCCGCCTCCATTGCGGCTGGAGAGGAGGTGTCGATCTGCAGCGGCAGATGACAGACCTTCTGGACGTCCTCCACCGTCTTGAGGAGGACGGCCGGCTCGTCGATGCCGGGGATCCCGACGTTGACGTCGAGTATGTCGGCGCCGAGAGATGCCTGCGACAGCGCCTCGGAAACGGCGTAGTCGCCGTCGCCGGCGAGCAGCGCCTCTCTGAAACGCTTCTTTCCGGTCGGGTTTATCCTCTCGCCTATGACGGCGACGCCGGAAGAGGTACGCACGGCATATCCGGGGCCGGAGCAGCCGCCGTCACCGCCACCGAAGACAAATATCTCCGACCGGCTCGATATCCTGCACCTCACATTCTTCTCACGCGCCGCCGGCCTTATATCCGAGAGCGCCGAACGAAGCGCCTTTATGTGCTCGGGCGTCGTGCCGCAGCACCCGCCGAGCAGTACGGCGCCCCGCCTTGCGATCTCAGTCATCGTTTCGGAGAATTCTCCGGGACCGCAGTCGTATACCGCCCTGCCGCTCCGGCCGGCGGAGGGAAGCCCCGCGTTGGGGTTCACGCATACCGGTATGTTCACCGAATCCAGCACCGACGGCAGGATGTCGAGCATCGAGCCCGGCCCGAACGAGCAGTTCATTCCGACAGCGTCGGCTCCGAGGCCCTCGAGTGCCGCAGACATGACCGACGCAGGAGTACCGGTGAAGCTCCTCCCGTCCTTTCCGTATGCGCAGGTGACGACGGCCGGAAGATCGCAGTTCTCCTTCACGGCAAGGAGCGCGGCCCTGACCTCGGAAAGATCGCCGAAGGTCTCGAGCAGTATGAGGTCGTATCCGCCGGCAGCGACGGCTGCCCTCACGGACGCCGCGAAGACCTCATATGCGCCGTCGAAGGTGATGTCGCTCCCGACGAGCCTGCCGCAGGGGCCGATGTCGTACGCCGCGTAAACTTCCCTTCCGGCAAGCTCTGACGCGCGCCTGATGTTACGCAGTCCGGCCGCGGCCATTCGGTCGACGGTGATCCCCCCGCCGTCCGGGTAGTTCAGGCTGTTCGCCCCGAAGGTGTTCGATTTGATGATATCGGCTCCCGCCTCGATGTAGCTCCGGTGTATGCCGCAAACGGCGTCGGGGCGTGTTATCCCCCACACCTCCGGAGCGACGCCTGCGGGAAGTCCGCGGCTGTGCAGGAGGGTGCCCGTCGCGCCGTCGAAAAGAAGGAAGCCTTTTCCCTCGCACCCGGCAAGAGCTGTCCTGAAGTCTTTCACTGCCGCACACGCTTTCCGCAGCGGCCCGAGGCCGTGCCGTCCGCGGGGATCATCGACATATAAGCGTCATGTATTCTGCCCGCGACGTACGCGCTGTTCATCGTGTAGAGGTGTATACGCTTCACACCGGCCGCCAGCAGTCCCCGGATCTGTCCGACGGCGAAATCTATGCCCGCTTCGCGCATAGACTCGGGATCGTCTCCGTATTTTTCGGCGATCGCAGCGAGACTGTCCGGCACGAAGGAGTTCGAGAGCGATACTATCCTCTTGATCTGGCCGGCCGTCGTCACCGGCATGATGCCGGCCGTTATCGGGATACCGATCCCCGCCGAGGCCGCCCTTTCGGCGAAGTCAAGATAAAACGAGTTGTCGAAGAACAGCTGCGTCGTGAGGAAATCGCAGCCTGCGTCGGCCTTGCGCTTAAGATTGACAAGGTCCTCTTCGGGCGAGGCCGCCTCGGGATGGACCTCGGGATAGCATGCGCCTCCGACGCAGAAGTCGCCGCGGCTCTTGATGTGCGAGACGAGTGCGTCGGCGTGCCTGAAAGCCCACTCCGAGGGATCCGAACCTTCGGGGATGTCGCCCCGCAGAGCGAGGACGTTCTCGACGCCCACCATCCTCATGAAGACCAGGCGCTCGTCTATGTTCTCGGCGGTCGATCCGACGCATGTCAGATGGTGGATCACCGGGACGCCGTATTTCTGCTCGATGTTTGCCGCGATCGGGAGGGTGTACCTCGCTCCGCTTCCGCCCGCGCCGAAAGTAACGCTCATGTAGGCGGGATGCAGTTCGGCGATCTTCTCGGTCGCGTCTCTCGTCGAGTCGAACCGGTCGTACGTCTTCGGGGGGAACACCTCGAAGGAGAGAGTGTATTCGTTTTTCTCAAATATATCCGTGATCTTCATTCTGTATTCTCTTTTCCTGTGTTGCGCTTTCCGCCGTCTGCCTCCTGCCGCGCGAGCCGGAGGACCGGAACTGTCCCGGCACTTTATATTATATATTATTTGCTCCTGTTTGTAAAGTTTTGTTTTCGGGAGGCGGAGCGGGAGGCGGAGCTGCGGCGCAAAACGCACTTGAATTTTTCTGCCGAGTGTGATATACTTTTTTTATCCGCGGCGCGGTCCCGCCCCGGCGTGGACATGACAATACCGGCGGGCAGACAACGGAGATAATATGGACCGGAAGATCAAGCTTTGCGTATTCGACCTCGACGGCACCACAGCGGACACGCTGCCGAGCATCATTTACCATCTCAACGGAGTGCTCACTTCGCACGGCTACCCCGAAGTCCCTCCCGAGACTCACAAAAGTCTCCCGGGAGGCGGCGCCCGCAGCCTTTTCGTAAAGGTATCCGCCATGAAGGGATACGGAGGCATCGACATAGACGGAATGACGGCCGAGTGGATAAGCCGCTACTCCGCCGACCCGGTGTACCTCACGTCTCCGTTCGACGGCATCGCCGCCATGCTCCGCGAGCTTCGGGAGGCCGGTATCCGCACCGCGGTGCTGACGAACAAGAACGAAATCTTAGCCAGATCAGTGGTCGCAGCGCTGTACGGAGACCTCATAGAAAAGACCGTCGGAGACGCTCCGGGACGCGCCCTCAAGCCCGATCCCGGAGAGCTGCTTGCCCTCTGTTCCGAGTTCGGAGCGGATCCGTCGGAGTGCATCCACAGCGGCGATCATATGATAGATATACGCACCGCCAAAGCCGCCGGAACATTTTCCTGCGGCGTGTCGTGGGGATTCAATCCGCCGGAGGCGCTTGCCGCCGAAGGTGCGTCGTTCATAGCTGAGAAGCCGGCCGACATATCGGCTGCCGCGCTCGGCGGAACAGTATACAGATAAGCGTATAACAAACGGCCGCATCCGCGACGGACGCAGCCGGCCGGACGGCCGCACCGGCATCGGCGGATAACGGGAAACGGACAGACGCGCTGTCCGTCCGTGACCGCACCGGCCCGATTTGAGAAACCTTTAACCGGAGGAGAACGAAATGGCAGAAAACGGCCGCAAAGACCGCGGCGGAATGAGCGGAGCGGGACGTCCGAACGTCCTGTTCATCTTCACCGATCAGCAGCGCCGCGACACCATATCCGCGCTCGGCAACCCCTTCATCGTGACTCCGGCGCTCGACTCTATCGCGACCGCCCCCGATACATACGTCTTCGACAGATGCTACACCCCGTCACCTGTCTGCGTGCCGGCAAGGCTCGCGATGTTCGCAGGACAGTACTGCTCAAGGACCGGAAACAACAATAACAACGCAGTGAGCGTATACGAAGGCGAGGGCTTCTTCAAAAGGTTCACCGATGCCGGATACGACACCTGCTGCATCGGAAAGATGCACTACAGGAAGGATCCATACGGCCCCATGGGCTTCAGGCGCCGCCTGGTTCAGGAGGAGATGGCGGACCCGCGGGACGACTATATGAAATGGCTCCGCGAAACTCCCTTCCGGAACGTCTTCGACTACAACGGACAGCGCACCGAACTCTATTACATCCCGCAGGTGTCGCAGCTGCCTTCCGAGGCGCATCCGACGCAGTGGATCGGCGACAGAGCCGTCGAGTTCATAAACGGTACCGGCCGCTCAGGGGAGCCCTTCTTCCTGTTTGCCTCGTTCATACACCCGCACCCGCCCTTCGCTCCGCCTTCGCCGTGGAACAAGATGTACCGTTCCCGCGTGAGCCCGGCCTTCGTACCTGAGGACGAGGACTCATACCGGGATCTGCTCAGGAACAGATACACGCTCGACGCCCTGGCGATCTCGCCGCGCCGCCGCGAACTGCTCGTGCAGCATTACTACGCCTGCGTATCGTTCGTCGATTACCAGATCGGCAGGATCGTCGCGGCGCTGAAGGAGCGCGGACTGTATGAAAATACGATAATCGTCTTTTCGTCAGACCACGGCGAACTGCTCGGAGACTACCGTTCGATGGGCAAGCGCACGATGCTCGACGCTGCGTCGAACATCCCGCTGCTCATTCGAGTTCCCGGATGCACGGGAGGCATAAGACACGATCCCGCGTCGCTCGTCGACATGGCCCCGACGCTCCTGTCCGCTTGCGGCATCGGCTACCCCGGCGGCGAGTTCGACGGCGTCGATCTCATGAGCGGCAGACACGATCTCGTATTCTCGCAGTACGAAAGCGGCCTGGCGGAGACGTGTATGGCCGCGTCGGGGACCGACAAGCTCGTATGGTCCGCGATCGGCGGGCGGTATTTCTATTTTGACTCCTTCCCCGACGGGAAGGACAGATTCGACCTCTCGCTCCCCCGCGTCAGGGAACTGAAGGAGCGTCTCGACGCCTACATGGCATCCGACAGGTGCCCTGCCCCGACGGAAGGCCCGGCGCGCAAAAGCCCGCTGCTCCAGGAATACGGCTCCTTCTATGCGCCCCTCGACGACCACTGCAGCACGATGGAAGAGGAGCGGGCGAGGATGCCGGAGGGATACCCAATCACACTCGGATGCAAGCATACCGATTACTGACACGGATTAAGAAAGGATACAGACGATATGAAAAAGCTGATAGGCTTCGACCTCGACGGCACGCTGTCACAGCACCGTTCACCTCTCCCCGCCGAAAACCGCGAACTGCTCGACCGTCTGGGCAAAAAATACAGCCTTGTCATGGTCGCAGCCGGCAACTGTCCGCGCGTATACGGACAGATGGATCACTACCCGGTCGACATTATAGGCAACTACGGGATGCAGGAGAGCACGGTAAAAGACGGGAGGTTCGAGATCATACGCACCGACTTTACCGAGCCGGACAGAGAATGCTTCCTCGCGGTCACGTCATACCTTCGTAAAAAATACGGGTATACCGAATACGCCGGCGACCCGGTGGAGTTCCACCAGTCGGGTATGGTGACCTTCCCGCTGCTCGGCACCGCCGCGAAGATCGAAGACAAGCTTGTCTTCGACCCCGACAGGTCGAAGAGGCGCCGCATGTACGGTGAAGTCCTGGCGCTCTTCCCCAACTACTCGGTATACATAGGCGGGTCGTCTTCCTTCGATTTTTCGGCAAAGCGGTACAACAAATACGATTCGCTGATGAGATACGCCGCCGGGCACGGATTCACGAAGGACGAGATCCTGTACGTCGGAGACGATTTCGGCGACGGAGGCGGAGACAGCCATATCCGGCTCTTCGGAATGGATTACGTAAAGGTCGACGACTACCGCAGAACGCCCGAACTGTTGAGATTCCTGCTCTGAAAGAGCCGGCGCGGGATAGGACAGCCGGGCGGCGCATGCCTGGCTCAACGTCATAACGTCACAGGCCCCGGAAGATCCGATCTCCCGGGGTCTGTGACATATTATGTTTGCAGAAAACCGGCTCACGCTCAGGAGCCGAGGTAGCGGGAGAGGAATTCCCTCGTTCGCTGCTGCTCGGGGGCACCGAAGATCTGCTCAGGACTTCCCTGCTCGGCGATGACCCCCGCGTCCATGAAGATCACTCTGTCGGAGACCTCCCTCGCGAAAGCCATCTCGTGCGTCACGACGAGCATCGTAAAGCCGGCGCCGGCGAGCCTTCTCATGACGTTCAGCACCTCGCCGACCATCTCCGGGTCGAGAGCGGAGGTGGGCTCGTCGAAAAGTATGACCTCGGGGCCCATCGAGAGCGTCCTCGCTATCGCGACACGCTGCTTCTGTCCGCCCGACAGCTGTCTCGGCCTCGCGTTGATGAACTGCTCCATCCCGACCTTCGACAGGTATTCGAGCGCTGTCTTCTCGGCATCGGCCCGGTTCTTCCCCAGGACCTTCATCTGACCGACTGTGCAGTTGCCGAGCGCGGTCATGTTGTCGAACAGGTTGAACGACTGGAACACCATCCCGACTTTGGCCCTGTACCTGCGGATGTTGAAGCTCTTTGAAGAGATATCCGATCCGTGGAAGAGTATCTTTCCGTCGGTCGGCGTCTCGAGCAGGTTTATGCATCTGAGCATGGTGCTCTTGCCCGAGCCTGAAGAGCCGATGATGCTCACGACCTCGCCCTTCTTTACTCCGAAGTTTATGTCGGACAGGACGGTGTTCCCGCCGAATTTCTTTTTCAGATGCCGAAGCTCGATCACAAAGTCATCCATGACGCTCCTCCTGCGGGACTCTGATCTCCGCCTCCGGATCCGACTGCGAACCGCATATGACGTAATTTTCTGAGCCGCTCAGCTTCTTCTCCGCGAGACGGAGGATCCTCGTCACGGTGAATGTCAGAATGAAATAGATCACGCACACGACGAGATAGGTCTGGAAGCTCTGGAAATTCTGCCGCTTGATAATTCCGGCGAAATAGTAGAGTTCGGTGACGCCTATGACGTTCAGCACCGATGTGTCCTTGATGTTGATGACGAACTCGTTGCTGACCGACGGCAGAATGTTCCGCATCACCTGCGGGATTATCACGTGAAGCATCGTCTGCGGGTGGCTCATGCCTATCGACAGTGCGCCTTCGGTCTGGCCGCGGTCGATGGAGATGATACCGCCCCTGACGATCTCGGCCATATACGCGCCGGTGTTGATGGAAACGATGAACATGCCCGACGGGATGAGCGGGAGCGTCGCGCCGCCGCTCGCGAAGGCGTAGCCCCAGTAAATGACCATCGCCTGGACCATCATCGGCGTTCCGCGGAAGACTTCCACGTAGGCCGCGATTATCCCCTTGACGGCCCTGTGAAGGCCGCGCAGAAAGCCGTTACGCGACTCCGGAGCCGTCCTGATAACACCGGTGAGCAATCCGATCACGAGACCCGCGACCGTGCCGACCAGCGATATGAGCATCGTATAACCGACGCCCTTGAGCAGATAACCGTGGTAGTCCGCGATTATTGCAGCGACGTCTGAAAAGAACTGTGCCATAAATCACACCACGCGGGAGAACTGTCCCGCTTTTATTTCTTGATTATTACCACGAGGTTCGACGAATAGTAGACGCTGCTGAAGTCGATCTCCTTCGCTCTCTCCGCGGTGGGGCTCATTCCGGCGACGATGGCGTCGACGGTCCCGGCCTGGACGGCGGGGATGAGCGAATCCCACTCAAGCGCGTAGATCTCGAGCTTCATTCCGAGTTTTGCCGCTATGTATCTGGCGATCTGCACATCATATCCGTTGGCATATCTGCCGGCTGCGGGCTGCCCGTTAGGTTCGTAGATCGCGACCGCTCCGGCGGAGGGAGTGCCGAGGTCGGTCCAGTTAAAGGGCTCGTAAGCGCACTCCATGGCGACCTTCAGCGTACCGGCGGGGTTCTCGGGCTCGGCGGCGGAAACGGCGAGTTCGCCGATCTCCTTGCCGGCAGAGAGCTTAACCATCTGCTCCATGAGGGCGGCCCTCTGTTCGGTAGTGACAGTAGCCAGCGCATCGTTGATCCTTGCGGTGAGCTCGGAGCCCTTCTTCAGGCCGACGGCGATCCCGGTGTCGGCGTCGGTGGCCTCGAATCCGGTGTCGTTGTTGACGAAGTGCAGATAGTCGAGCGACTCTTCACTGAGGCAGATGGCAAGCGCCGTCGGTTCCTCGGCGATGTAGCCGTCGATGGCTCCGCTCTTGAGGGCGATGAGCAGATCGGCGAATTCGGGATAGGTCGAGCTCTGGACTTTGCTTATCTGGCTCAGCGCGTCGGCGTGGAAGGTGCCCGCCTGCGCGGCTATCTTGGCGCCGGCAAGGTCGGCTATCGACTTTGCTGCCGAGATGTTCTTCGCGCCGCCTCCTCCGCAGGATACGAGCGCGAGCATGAGGATCGCGAGCACCGCGCAGAGCGCGGCAGTGAGTGTGCTTCTTCTTGTTGATCTCATTTGTTTCTTCCCTTTCGTGTATGTTTGAATTTTATGAATTCTCCGCCGGTAAAAAAGGCCGGCCCGGATGAAGAACATCCGGACCGGAAATAATACCGGGTAAAGATAGCTCTCCACATAAAGTGACAGTTCGCGACATTTTCTGCCGCGCCCCAACCTCCCGCAGTGCAAAGATACGGGAAATTTCGGCGAAAGATCCTTTCCCGGGGCTTCACCGGCACCTGCCTGCCTCCGCTCCGGTAGTTATATCTTTCGCGACCTCTATCGTTTGATTGCGCATATTATAACGCACAAATCGCCTTTTGTCAATATTTTTTCTTTTTTTCTCCCGGTTTTTCACGCAAAACGAGTCTTTTCTTGCATTTATCTTTAGAATATGATATAATTATGATGTATTTTTGTATCCAGGAGGATGTGGCGTGGGGATCCAGATGACAGTTATCGGAGTAACCGGTCCAAGCGGAGCCGGAAAGTCGCTGTTCTGTT
>JAEEGL010862435.1_pt1 | contig 31976 bp, 47 predicted proteins | sample 9134231 | NCBI WGS metagenome assembly JAEEGL01 (sample SAMN16246548, study PRJNA631951) | gut metagenome | biome: gut microbiome; feature: rumen; material: fiber-attached | host: Bos | place: Iran: Karaj | collected 2018-10 | reverse complement strand
GTGATGATCGCAAAGGTATACGCCTATGACGACAAGCTGACCATCGTCTTCAACGACAAGGAACGCACCGCCAAAGACATACCACTGTCGGAAATAGAAAAAGCCTCTGCGGATTGTGACCAGTCCGCAGAGGGGAGCCAAAGCAAAGACATACAAACCTATATTCTATGCGGTTGTATGCTCGTAACAAAGCGCAGATTTTAGTCTGCGCTTTTATTATTTGACCTCGCAAATCTGCCCTTGCTGTCATGGTTGTGATTGTACCGTTCCTCCAGTTCTCTCTGCTCCGCACGGAGCTTCATGACAAGACCCCGCATCTTTATGCGGTATATCTTGTCATTGAGCTCCTTGTTCGCCCGCCATGGTGTGCTCATAGCATCACCCTTGCTGAGGAATAGCGCCCGTAACATATCCTTGATTTCCTGCAAAGTAATTCAGAATATTTGCTGACGTTACGTTTGTACCGCTTGTGAAACTTCCACTGGTCAAATATTTCACATATCCCTTTACTGCTGCTGATGTATGTGCTTCATTTACAGCAATACTCAAACCTGCAAACTCCCACTTAACGATATCTGTTTCTGTTGTGTTGATACCACAGCCACAGCCTTCAATTTCTGTACCATCAGGACTATACAGAAAAGCCTTCCACTCATATCTTCCTGCCGCCGCCGCTGGTACTATCTTCGGGATAATGTAATACCCTGTTTCAACATCAAAAATTGTTTCGCCGTTCTTGAATGCGGCATATGACAAACTTTGCGCATCGTTACTCTTGTAAGCATCACCTCCTTTGCTCAGACCGCGAAAGGGTCGTCAAGCGGAGACTGACCCGCCCATATCTTTACAGTTCCTGTGCCCTTGAGATAGAGCCTGTCCGCTCTCGTGTAGTGTGCAATTGTAGCCTTGCCTGTATCCGCAGTGTCGTATACGCCCTGATCGGTGTCCTCGAAGTCCTCGTTGAGTGATGCCTTGATATTCTCACCGTAGATGCCGTATACAGAGTGCGGTACGATGAACTTTACTTCTGCATCGCCGTCCACATCGATGACAGCGTAGCGGTCGGTGATAATAATCGCAGGGTCAAACGTGAGCATACTTATGATGGGGTTCCAGTCACCTACGCCTGCAGTGATATAAAAATAATGATCTGTATGGTCGGGGTCACTGAAATAGTCCGTATCTGTAAGGATCTCATCATAGTAGCTCCCGTTTTCTACGTGCGGCAAAGTGAATGTGCGTGCGATCTCCTCCTGCCCGCTGTTATAGCTGTAAACAAGAGACAGCATAAGTGATCCCTCGTATGCCTCCGTCTCGGCAGTACCGTAAAGCCTGAATCCTGCCACATCTGTGTGTGCTCCCTCACCGAGATGGTATTCCTGGGGATCGGGTTCGGTGGAAAAGTCTATGACTTCACCTACAATGTAATTTTCGCTCATGGTAATTCCTCCTTATGAATTTGATACTGACCATCCGTCACCATCGCTCATTGCTTCTACATTCAGATTTCTGTTGTTTTTCCGAAGTGTCACCGTCTTTGTTGTACTTGTACTTCCTGTTGTGGTTGTATAGTAATCAAGTGTCCACTGGAATGTAGGAGGATTTGAGCCTGACGCGGGTGTTATTACAAAATTGCCTATTGTGTCGGTTCGATACGATGTGTTGTTCCACGACCAAGTTGCGTTGCTCATTTCAAGGGGCTCGCCATTCGCCCATGTATATACGATAACGCCACAATATGCAGTGATAGGGGTTTGAGTGCCGAAAGTATAAGTATGCGGCTGTCCATCCTGCGGCACTCTGACCACTTGCCACGTCAACTCTACATCTTTCCATATGGGAGGGACTTCTTTGGTAAATTCCTCAACCTCTGCCGATGTTTTGTTTGGTGGCATCTTGTAATCTTTCTGCGGTACATTTATGTGAATTAAATCCCACACCTTGCCTGTTGCAGGGGAATAATCACCGTTTTCGGAAAACCACCCCTCGATCTCATCTTTTTCGGGCACTGCAACTGCGATATCATTCCAGCCGTCTATACCCTCATAAGGTGTCTGTCCTGCTATATGTCGGGAGTTGTTCTGCGTGATTGTGATACTCTGCAAGTTTGCACTCTTGCCCCCGCCTGCCGCTGCTATGAGCGATGCCTTTATCAATTCCATCCGCTCACCTCATTCCGGGTCTATCACATAATCGCCTTTGGTGTAGGAGATTATCGTATCATTCCCATCGACATCTACATTCACTGTCACGACTATCTCATGCTCCGTGCCGTCCTCGTCCTCGATGAGCCATGTTATTTCTTGATCGCCCTCACGGTCTGAGGATACCGCCCACGGCACTGTCAGTGTCGTGTTGCGGTCGTTGATGAGCGCGGTCAAGCCCGTTTGTGCGATACCGTTCGCATCCACTCCCGTGAACACGATGTAGCCCCTCTCTGCCTTGCTCATATCCTCACTCCGTTTCTATCGTCGGCACAAGCACAAGCCCGCATTCACGGGTTATCTGCACACCGCCGTTGTTCTCATCGCGTTTCAGACAGTATCCTATCTGCCGCTCCGCTTTGCTCTTGTATTCGCCTGTGGGAGCGGCAGAGCCGGAAAACTCCGCTATTATGTCCGCACCGAAGCGATAACGAGCCGAATGTATAAACAGCCTTTTGCCGTTGTTGAGCAGCGCATTGCCGAGTTGTATCAAGTTCTGCACTATCGCAGAAGATACGCTCCATTCATACCATGTCCATGATAAACGGTTGCCCATGATAGCATATGCCGCTATTTCAAGGGCGTTTTCGGGTGACATATACCGCCCGGATACGTCTATCCTGTGCCCTGCCCCGCCCGATACATACTCCTGATTGGGGTCAAGCCCGTATGATGCATATATGCCTGTTATGGTCGCGCTGTCCTTCATGCTGTATTCCGTGCGGTTTGCGGGTGGTATCGAGCTGCCGTCATATGCGCCGTACTCCCAGAATGACAGCGTTGCGCCCGCATCATAGAAGTATCCCACGCCTGCATTGCTCAGTTCGTCAAGTATCTGCCTGCACGTCTTGCCGTGGAAGTCGTTGAAGTACATCACATCCACCGCATCCGATATGCGGCTGCCGCCTGCGTCCGTATATCCGCACTTATGAGCTATGTCACTTATTATCAGTGATGTCGCCCATGATTTGACATTGCCCTGTGCATCATACTGCGAATACTGCGATGTGTCAAACTCCCTGTCAACGTTCTTGCACTTGTCGTATGCCGTCACGTTGTAGATGTGTCCGTTCTTGTCTGCCTTGTCGATGTAGAAGGTCGTGTTCACGCCCGAGAACAGCACCGCCGTCCCCTTTGTCAGGTCAATGTCTATCGCACTGTACAGGCGGAAGGTCAGACACCCCGTAGCTATTCCCTGTATGCCGCCCTTGTCACACGATATGCTGTATACCATGTCGGCAAAGTCGCTTGCTGTGTACACCGTCCCATTGATGCTCAGCGTGTATGCTAAGTTAAAGATGGTCGAGAGCCACGCTCTCCATGTCAAGGTGAATGTCCCATAACTCACCGTAGCCGTTCACATTGCCCTCGACGATCATCTCAGCACTCACTTCGGGCTTGTAGAAGGTCGCCTGATGAACATTCCCGGGCGACCCGTAAGTCACGTCTATGGTGTCGCCCTGTACCTTTGCCATGACAGCCGCCGCTTCGGTGGCGTTGAGCTCGCCCAGGTCGGCAGATATGTGCACCTTGTCACATATCCTTGTCCTATGCTCCGAGCCGTCCGCCGCTTTGAATCCGCTGTCGTATTCGCTCTTTACCTGTATCTTGTATCCCGTCAGCACATGATCCGATACATCCAGTGCCGTGTACAGCGGCGGGTTATTCTGTGTGTCTGTTGTTCCGAGAATAAGTATCATATTATACCCCCGCAGATGTATTCGTGCGCTCGTTGTCGCGATTGACTATTGAGCCGACCACACGTCCGTCTTCGTCCGTCATAACGCCCCTGACATTGACCATCATCGTCTGAGCCGTCTGTACACCGCCTGCCGCCTGTCCGAACATCGAGCTCATCGCACCGATGCCGCCGATGGTCGCGAGCACGCCCTTGTACATGTTCTCATCGCCGATTATCTTCTTCAGGTCAGCCTGCCAGTCCTCGCCCAGAGCCTCGATGAAGCCCTCACCGAATGCATCCCCCGCAGCCTTGCCCAGAGCGGCGTAATCCTCCGAAGAGCCTACCACCATCTGAGAGAGCCGCTCGGATACCGCCTTGTCCTCGGCAAAATCCGCCTTGATGCGGTCAAGCCTTGTCGGATTTGCGAGAAGCTGCGAAGCAAACTGCAGCGCATCCGTCGGGTCGAGTTTCAGGAGCTCCCTCACGAGCTCGTCCGATACGCCCGCATCGAGAAGGTCTGCGATCTTGCTTGTCAGCTTGCGCTTTGCCTCGAGCTTCTTCTCGAAGTCTGCGATGTCGAGGCTCTTCTTCTGTACCGTCTCGCCCGTGCGTGCATCCTTCAGACTGTCCGTCCGGAACAGGTCGCCTGCACTTGTCTGTATGCTCGCCGTGAGGTTCTTCTGTGCGTTCTCCACCGATGTGAGCAGCTTCTCCATCGCCTTGCGCTCGTTCTCGATGGTCTTGTCCGTCTCTTTGGCGGCGTCCTTCGTGAAGCTTTCCTTCTCCTTGAGGAGCTTGTGGTGGTAGTCCTTGTACAGGTCGCTGTCATGGTCAAGGCTCTCAATGAACTCGTTTTCCTGCTCCCACAACCATTCCTTCGACAGAGCACCGTTGCTCTCCATCTGCTGTGTCTCAAGGTCTCTGAACGTGTCCTCGACCGACTTCTTGAGAGCCGCCTGCTTGTCCCTTTCGGCCTTTTCCGCCTCTCTTGCTGCCTTGTCGGCAGCGTCCTTTGCGGCATCCGCCTCTGCTTTTGCAAGCTTGTCGTAGTGGTCTGTCACCTGATCGTACAGCTTCCACCACTCTGCGTCGCTCTCATCACGGTACTTTTCGAGTATCGCCTTGCGCCGTTCCCAGTACTGCTCCTCCGATACCTGATGTATAGCATACTTGTTTTCAAGGTCGCCCAGAGCGTTTGCAAGCGTCTCCTTTGCCTGCTGTGCGCTTGCCGCAGCTGCTTTTGCTTCCTGTTCCCACTGCTTCGACTGAGCCTGAAGAGATGCCGCATAGTCGCTCATGGGTCTTGACAGGTCAGCCTCGTACTTTTTGCCCTTGCTCGCCCACGATGTGTCTATATCGAGCACTTCGTACAGTTCGTCCAGTGCATCGCCGACAATATCCTGTGCACCTCTGATGCCGTCAGCCGCACTTTCCGCAGCGGCTTTCAGCTTGTCCTTGTCAAAGGAATCCACTATGCCCTGCGCCGTCGCACCCTGCGGTGTCAGTCCAATGGCCGCCGTGAGTATCGGGTGCTCCTGCTCAAACTGCTCGATAGCATCAACGGCTATGCCCAGAGCATCAATGACGCCGTAGGCTATTTGCAGGCCGAGACCCGCATAGTCATAGTGCACAGCACCATAGGCAATGGATGTGATTATATTCGTGCCCATCTTGACGAACTCGGGGTACGCTGTGAGCATTGCCTTGCCGAGCTCCTCCACGATGGTGGGTATCGCATCCGCAAGCTCGGGCGCATGGTTTACCAGTGCCCTCACCAGTGCGGTGATTATCTTCACGCCCTGTGTTACAGCCGCCGTCGCCAGTTCGGGGATGTCCTTGCTGAGAAAGTTCACCACACCGTCAACGAGCGCATCCACTACCTGATCGGCGTTATCCTCCACACTGTCGGCTATTGTGCCCACCGCCTCAATGATAGCAGGGGTCAGCTTGTCAGCGAGCTCGCTCATCGCCTTGATGAACTCGGGCAGATAGTCGATTATCGCCGCCGCCAGATCAGCCCCGTTGGTGATCACCGCGTCAAGGATGGAGCTCAGACCATTCACCACCGAAGGAAGGAGAGCCGTTATCGCCTGCGGTATCATCGGGAACACGCCCTGTGCAAGGTTTCCGATGGTGTCGCCCATGTTGCCGAAAATCTCAGTGAGACGCGGCATCACGTTCTGCTCTACCGTCTGAATGGAATCGGTGAGCTGTCGTGTCAGATCAGCCACGCTCTGCTCCGGGTCTGCTATGCCTGTGAGAAGGTTCTGCCACGCCGCCTTCATGGATGCTATCGAGCCGCTTATCGTGCGCGACGCTTCCTCGGCAGCGTTGCCTGCCATTCCCATTTTTTCCTGTATAGCACCTATCGCGTCAACTACATCTGCATAGCTTGATATGCTGTACTTGACTATCTCGCCTTGTGTTGCCTTGTATGCCTCGGCATCAGCGAGAAGCCGCTCCATTTCGGTCTTAGTCCCGCCATAGCCCAATTTTAAATTGTCGAGAAGCATATACTGGTCTTTTGCAAATCCCGCATATGCCGTCTTGATAGTCTCGATGTCGCTGCCCATCTTAGAGGCGTTATCCACCATCTGAGTGAGCGCCTGATCTGCTTTGTCAGCAGCGGCCACGACATCACCGTCAAGCGACTGTATGAGCGATGCCGAGAAGCCTGTCACCGTCTCCATGTATTCGTTGACACTCATGCCCACGGTAGAGAATGCCTGCGCTGCGTTCTGTCTGATGGTGTCGGATGCGTTTCCGAACAGCGTCTCTACACCGCCCACAAGCTGCTCAAAGTCCGCATACGCCTGTATGCACTGCTTCGATATATCGGCAAGGAAGTCAACGCCCTTTGCCAGAGCGAGCGCACCGACTATCTTCTTGATGCTGTCGGCGACCTTGTCGCCCATCTCTACCGCACTTTGCCCTGTTTCCTCTATCTTCTTTTTCGCATCATCGTTCTTCGCGTTGATGTTAAAGGTTACTTCTCCGCCGTTCACTTAATCACCGACCTTCACTCCTGTTTTTCTCTGTGCCTCCGCATATCTGCGGTCGATGCGTGCCTTCATGTCCTCGTCGCGCTCCTTTGCGGTCGCGTACTTCTTCGACTGTACCTTCCTGAGCGCGTACACCTGCTTGAGATGTGCTATGCGCTTGCGGTCGTATTTCGGCACGTCTGACATCTTTGTCGAGCGCACCTGTATCACCTGCTTGAGCCTGCACTCATCGGGCAGACCCTTGAACAGCGCACAGAAGTCGAACCAGTGAAGCTTTGCCCGATTGAGGTCAACACCGTACTCGCCGAGAAATGCCGCATAGAACAGAGCCTCATCCTCCGCAAAGTCGAACACCGGGAGCGGTTTCTCACCGCTCTCCTCGTGCTTTTCCCTGTCCCTGTACGGTGCTATCCCGTCAAGGTAGAAGTCGAGCATAGCCTCCACAGCCTTCTCCATGCTCACGCCCACCGGCAGACCCGCAAAATAGAAGTCCTTCAGCACGTTCTCACCGCTGTACAGCCTGCACATGAGACGAAAATCGGGGTCTACAGGCGTCTTCTCCCCGTCGATCATGATCGTCCGCCGTGTGACATTCTTGTCATCAAACACCTGTATACCCCCTTATATCAACCTTCGATTATCTTCAGCACAAAGCCTCTCGGAGCATAGCCCTCGGATGAGAGCGTGAATGTGCCCTTTGATGCCTGTGTGTCATCGCCTGCAAGCACAAGGTCAGCTGCCACCCATCTCACGAAGTAGCCCTCGGACAAGCCCATGTTGGTGGCCTCGGTCACATCCTCAGCCGAGAGAGCCGAGCCGTTGTATATCAGGTCGGTGATATCTTCAACGCCTGCACCGAGACCGATGCCGAGCCACTTGTGTGTGCCCCATCCGCCGCGTCCGTCAAAGTCGCCCAGCTCACTCACCTTGCAAGAGAGAGTGATGCTGATAACATTGCCGTCGATGCTCACGCCCGATATCTTTGCGGTGTTTGCCGCTCTTGCGGCCTCGTTGTCACCTGTAACGGGCGCAAAATCAAGGCTCAGGAAGTCGGTCACGTCGTTGCCGGCAACAGCCTGTGCAAACGCTGTGAAGGCCGCCTGTGCCGCTTCCTTCGTGCTGTATTTGCCCACGATCTTGCTGTATATGCCCGATGCACCCTCAAAGGATGCACGGAGCGTCCACCCTGTCTTGTTGTTTACTGCGGTTTCCTCGTTGTATATGCCTATGCTTACGACCTCATCAAGATTGATGAACTCGTTTTCGTTTATCCTGTAAAGTCTCATATATGTCTCCTTATATCAGAAAAGGAGGAACAGATAACATCATATCACCCGTTCCCCCTCGATCATGACCTGTGAGCTATTATGCAAATTCCACCTTGATGATATCACCCTCAGCAGGTGTGCCTGTAGTGCTGATGCCGTACTGTGCGAGCGTCTCGCTCCATGCGCTGCCGTCATAAGTGAAGACATATGTACCTGCCTCACCGCTGACCTTGGTGTTGAATGTGGAGACATTCACGGTCACGCCTGTGATATCGCCGAAGAATGCGATGGCCGCAGTATGTGTGCCGGATGCGCCGCCCCATGTATAAGCCTCGGGAGCCGCACCGCTCTTCTCGAGAGAGCCGCTTACTGCGAGGTTATCCTCTGCATTGCCCGAGCCGTCGGTAGAGAGCGAGAGGGTCGCTGTGCCCTTTTCACCCTTACCTGTGAGGATGTTGAAATATACATAGTTTACGATAGCCGCCTGACCGGTCGCGTACTTGATGCTGTCCGCATAGTCCTGGAACTCATCGCCCAGGTATCTGTCCACCTCAAATGCGATCGTTCTCTGATTGCCTGTCTTGGTGGTAGACTTGCCCGCTCTGATGTATGCGCTCTGCTTGGTCTCGGGATTGAGTGAAGCCGTAACGGACTTGGCACCCATCTGAACGACCGCGTAGTCGCCCACAGCCGCAGTCTGCTGCGCGCTCGTATCAATGGCAAGCACCATGTCATCAGCAGTCGCAAAGCCCTCATACGATGCGGAAGGTGTCCTGCCGCTCATAAGTGTGCTAAGAAGCATGTGTTTTCCTCCTTACGTTCGTGTTATTCCCCGCACCGAGATGCGGGCTGAGTATATCCATGATTTGTCATCGTGAACGATGGGTACGGGCAGAGTATCTATGCGTATCCGAGGCCGTGCAAAGCCTTCCACGGTGATGGATGCATCCCTGAGTACGGAGCATATGCCCGCCAGCTTCGATACAAGAGCCTTCTGCTCCGTATCTTTGCCCGCTCCCGTGAGGTTGAACTGCACAGCAATATCCCTGCGGCCGTCGAAGTATACGTTGTAGGTCTCAACGCCCGAAAAAACTATAGCCGTTTTCCCGATACCATCGCACACGCCGATGTTGTCGATATTGCCTGCCTCCCGCACAGCCTCCGCGAGAGAAGTGTATATATCATCTACTACATCCTCTGCTGCATCCTCTGTGAGAAAGGAGTGTATTTCATCCGCCATAGTTTATCACCGCTTTTTCAAACACTTTCTTCCACATGTCCCGCTTGGTCTCGGCAGCCCTTTTTGCCCATTCGGGGCAGGCATTCGGGTTGCGGTCGTGACGTGTGCCCGGGAATGTGTATTGATACTCTGCGTATGGTGTCACCCATCTGAGTATGCCCTTTTCGGGCTCTGAATGTATCAGGGATGAGTTGATGAGCGTCGATGTATCCTGCTTGCACAGATAGTTGCAGTCCTTGAGAGCCTGCTCGGATGCGGCAAATATGCCGAACTCCTTTGCCTTGTCAAGCATAGCTCCGCAGTCGTTCATGTGTACCTTCACATCTATCGTCATGCAAGCGTCACCTCTTTGTGGTGCAGCGTCTGCTTCTCGTAGTAGTCCGCTACCTGCACCACCCTGTACTCCTTGCCCTGCCACACGATGCGGTCACCCGCTTCGACCTCTGCTCCCTCCGTGTCGGAGTTCGCGCAGTCGATATACAGCCTTGCACGCACCTGCGGCATATCACCGCTCAGACTGTAGGTCATCGCCTGCACAGGCTCTATCCGTACATATCTGAGCGTGTATACATCGTGTATCTCCTTGCCCCACGCATCCGTCGATACCGCCTTGTACAGCGTCGCCGTGTGCGGCAGGAGCCAGTGGGGGATAGGTGTGGTCATATCGCATCCACTCCCCTGTATATAAGCCCGCCCTTTTCGAGCCAGCTCCTCGTATAGTAGGGGACATCGCCCGTACTGCCTGACGAGCCCTGTCCCGCCCCCGACGAGCTCCCCGACATTGAGAAGCTGCCGATTGTGAAGCCGCCGCCCGACTGCTGACACGCGAGCCATGAGCTTATGCCGCCGCATGTGCCTATGTACTCGGCCTGAGCACATACAGCGTTCTTGTAGCATATCTCCTGCTCCGTATCCGGCACGGGTTCAGCGGATATGATGCATCTTACCGCCTGTTCCGCTCTCTTGAGCAGATCTTCAAGGTCATCATACTCATACCCGCCGTAGACCTCAAGGTAGTACGCCTTTGTTACTGCCATCAGGATGTGGATGTATGGCAGTAGATACCCGTAACCTTGTTGTCGTATACATGGGTGATTCCGTAGGACCTGTATCCGTACTTCCATGCATCCGCAGTCTGGTTCTGCTCGGGAGTGATTATCTTTGATACAACGTGCTTGCTGAACACGATCACGGAGGGCTTGTGAACGATCATGAAGTTGATGTCCTTGCCCGCTGCTACGGGAGGCACTGCCTCAGCGTCTGCCGCTCTCTTGATGTAGCCGCCGTCGGTCTGGCCGGAGGTAGTACCGTCAAGGAGGGTGATGCCGCTGTAGAAACGGCTCTGAGGCACACGGATAACGCCTGCGAAGCGGGACAGCACAGACCTTGACTTTGTGGTGTCCATATCCTCGATCATGCCGTAGAGTGTGGGAGTGATGAAGAGATAGCGCTCATTGTCGCCTACCTCCGCCTCGTCCATGGCCTCAGTGCCCGCACGGAGCGCTGCTATCACGTTGGCACCATTGGAAAGTGCTGCCGATGCACTGCCGATGCCGCTGTACTCTGCGAGAGTTGCAAAGCGGAACGCATCCAGCTCGGGCACAGCCTTTGTGCGAACGAACTCACCTGCGAGCCTGCCGAACGCGATCTCCTGTGTCTCCTCATCGTCCATCGTGTCTACGGAGAACATTCTGCCTCTTTCATAGTTGAATGCCTTGGTCTCGTATTCAAGGGTAACGTCACCGGACGCATAGCCGTTTGCACGGCTATAGTCGCCGAGGCCGTCCATGTCCATCTTGGGTATCATGATCTCGTGTGCGTTGCTGCCCTGGCGTACAGTGCCTGCAGCAGCCTCGAGCACGCTTGTCTTCGCTTCCTGCTTGTATACCTCATCGAGCAGGTCGCTGTACTTCTTAGCGAGTGCTATGCTGTTAGCCATTCATATCATCCTTTCGCTTTCAGCCCCATGACCGACCTGAGAAGATCATCCGATCCGGGTGACTTCTTCGGCGTCATGTCGGGCGATGTATTTTTCTTTGCCGCCTGTCCGAAGGCGGGATATTTTTCGAGCACCTTTCCGAGTGCCGTGTCAAAGTCAGTCTTGTCATCCACATACTTCGATGCCAGTGCCACCGCATCCTCAACGCATTCCGCCTTCACTCCTGCCTTGTAGCAGGCTACCGAGTGACGCAGCGCAGCGTTTTCGGCTTCAATGGTCTGCTGCATCTGTGCAGCGGTCTGACTGTCCTTTGCCGCCCTTGCCAGGCGCTTCTTCACGATGTCGTCCACTTCCTTCTGAGTGAAGACTTTCTCCGTGGACTTCTTTTCTGCAGGCTCAGGATCACCTGCATCGTCTGTGACCGTTCCGGTCGTTGTCTTTTCAGCCTCAGCGACCGTTTCAGCGGTCTCGGCTTCTGCCTCTGCTGCGGCAGTTCCCTCAGCTTCCTGTTCCTGAGTAGTCTTTTCTTCATCCATGCCGGATACCTCCGTAAATACCGCATATTTTTCGGGTCTGTGCGTATGACCCCTCTATCATGATGATACCACGTCCTGTGTTGGACATTCAAGGACATCTTTGCGTCAGGGTATAAAAATACCGCACATCACATGATGTACGGTTGAAGTGTGTGTTGTGTTGATTTTATCCTCTGAATATGCTATAATGTCGTTGTGTGGGTGCAATCACCTCCGGTGAAGGAGGTGATACCATGATAAAACTTCGCGTTTACAATGAGGGCAACTTCTCAGCTGAACAGATAAGGCAGCTGGCTCCAATCCTTCTGCCTTACGGTATGAGATTTGTTTCACTCGAAGCTGTAACCGGTGAATTTTATGATTTCATCATGATGGTCGCACGTTGACGTAATCGTATAAACATCTGACCCCCGGAGAAAGCCCACACCCTCCTGCCGTGCTCCAAACGCGGCAGGAGGCTTTATTTTGTATGCTCGAACTTGTACCCGTTCGGACAAGGCGCGTTTTTATCGGCGCTTGGTTTGGATTTTTCTATCCACACCTCATACGGTATCCCATCGGGATATGCTTTGCACGGAGTGCGCCCATTAACCTTTTTTTTAAGATCCAAATGAACACAATCTATGCACATCGGAACATATACCGGTATCGACATTTTGATCACCTACTCTATATACTTATCATGAAGAGCCTTTAGATCGTCATCTATCTCTTCGCCTCTGTTAAGTTTCACATGGCATTCCGAGATGCATTCAAGTCCGTCTTTCTTAGCATAGTTTGATATCTCTCCGGCAAGATCTCTCAAGGACTTTTTATCTTCTCTGGACTGTATCGGCTTGGTGAACATATCCCCCTTGAGGTCTTCATCGATTGCAACATACGCTTCATAAGTCTTGCCTCTGATGACCTTGGCATGGCCGCATTCATGTATCACAGCTTCCTCAAGAGAATTAGCTACTGAATAATCTTGATCTTCAAACAGAATATCTATTTGTTCTTTTGATTTTCCGCCAAAATATGCCTCGTTTATCTCGAAGTAGACCCTCGGATATCCGGGAGAGGCAACGGCGTTTGTTCTCAAAGGCTCTATTTTGCCGTCCTCATCGGCTGGTATGTTTATTACTCTGACCTCGTCGTAAACAGACAGCACACCTTGACTTCTCAAAGTGCTCAAAATAGTATCTCTGCACTCTTCGGATATAACGCCGCCTTTGACAGCAGGTTCAAAGCTATCTACCGTTATCCCTTTTATTATACCACTTCCACCGCCCCCTGTCAATGCATTTCCGCCATTATATCCTTTTATTCCGCCAATATTCTGCTGCATCGTGTTTGGTGTGACCATATTCATCACACCCGCATTCGTACTATTGGCAGCACTTCCGCTGTTTCCGCTGCCTTTTGTACGCCCTGCCCACACGGTCTTCATGCTCTTGCTGTGATCATACCCATACACCTGCGTGTTCTCGTTATGAGCACCGAGCCCTGTCTCCTTGCAGAAGTCCCTGTATCTGTCCTTGTCCGCCCTCAGCTTGCCCGCCGCCTTGCGAAGCCCCTCATCATCGCCCGTCTCCTGCATCATCATGCACTTGCGCTTGTCTGCCCTGATCTTGCGCTCCATCGCCCGCTGCTGTTGGGTCTGCTGATATCGCTCGGCGTTCTGCTCCTCCGGGTATGGGTAGTATGTCTTCATGCTCACGCCCGGGATGAACGGGTACTGCTGATGCCCGCAGTTGATTCCAAAGAGGCCGTCCGGCTCGCCGAAGGATGTCTGTGACAGGGGAGAGTAGGGGAGCGGCCTGCCCTCAAGATCGGTGGTAGTTCCTGCCGTCCCGTTCCGCGAGAATATCCGCCCCTGATAGGGCGCACACTTTGGCCTTGCTCCGTTGTGTGAGGATACCTCGATAAGCTGTATGCCGTACCTGTCGCACCTTGCATCCTGCGCCGCTCTTGCCGTGTTGCCCATGGTCGAACGCAAGTCCATCTTCACATAAGCCTCGGGCGACCATTCACGCCCCGCCTTGTCTATAAAGCCCGGTATGCCCTTGACCGCAAGCCGTTCCAGTGTCCGACGTGTAGCTTCCTGCAGGCTCTCCGTACCCGACACCACCGACATAGCGCCCTGATTGAGCTCGTTTATCACCGCCTGACGGTCGAGCTCTTCCGCCGTATCCCTCACACACTGTGAGAATGCGGATGCCGTCTGATATCCCATCACCGTGTTGACAAGGTTGCAGTCTTCCTGCAGAGCCTGTGCGTAGCTTTCGGCTATCCTTGCATTCTCGATGTTCAGCTCCTGCCGGCTCTGTCTCTGGAAGGCATCGAGCATATTGCGCTGTTCATCGGTCATTTTGCCCTTCTCGGACAAAAGATTGAGCATCGCCGCATCCAGTGTGCCGACCTCACCCTCAGCTGCCGCCAGTATCGCCTCGGCTACCTCCGAGGATATGCCGCCCGCATAGCTGTCTATTATTGCAAGAGCCTGTTGGTTTATCTCTCCCGCCCTCGCAAGCTGCCGTATGCGCCATGCGGAAGTGTCCGACACCCTCTTGTCCTTCATGATCTGCTTTGCTATCAGCCGCAGCAGCTCATCCTCCATATCACGGTATGCCTGCACCACAGGAGCACTCAGCCTTGCTATTTCCTTGTCGGTCATTTACATCTCCTTGATAAACGCGCCGGGATAGTCTTTCTTCACGCCTGCAAGATAAGCCTCGGCATTCTCGCGGCTCCGGAACGCCCCCACCTGCACATAGTACATCCTGTCACTGCTCGTTGTAGCCGTATCCGCCATGTAATACTTCACTCGCGCCACGAAGTCGTCCCAATGCTTGCGGATATAGACCGGGCAGTACTTGTACCCGTCGCCGAGCTTGTTGAGGGCGTCTATCGAGCCCTTTTTACCGTTGCGCACGTTGCACCAATAGTTGTGGGTGTATAGGTGCTCCGTCGTATTCATGCTGTTCTGCCTGAGTAGCCACGCCACGAGCCGGGCGCAGTTATCCTCCGCACGCTTGTCTTTATCGCCGCCGCTGCCGTCCATGATGCACTCAATAGATATGGTCTGTGCGTTTCCGGCTTCGCTGCCCCACTGGTCATACTTACCCTTCTGCCCGGCGTGCCACGACTGCCAATCGAGCGGGAGCATCTGCCACGCCACGTCGTCGTCCACGTAGAAGTGAACCCGTACCGTGCCCATGTTCCCGTTAATTGTAGACCTCACATACTGCTCCGGATCCGTAGTCTGTCTCGCTTCGTTGATATCGTCCGTATTGTGTACGGTAATGCCGATGAGCGGCAGAGTACGCTTGGCCGGAAGGCTGATTTTGTTTGGGTTGTGTTTGGTGATATCGTATACCTTAACCGTCAGCCCGTTTGCTTTATACCATGTGTCCGGTACTAAAAAAGCCATACCTATACCTCCCCGTGCGGCAGTCTGTCCGCCAGTTCTGCCCTCTTTGCGTTGTTCCATCTGTCTACAGTCCCGACCAGATAGCCTGTGATGCGCCTGATGTGCTCGAACGGCGTTACATGGTAGCCGAGTTCCGCATAGTCGCCGTCGATGAATATGTCAAGCTGAGCGCAGCCCTCACCGTACTTCTCCCTTGCCATTCCGATGTATGCGTCCCGCTCTTCGTCCGAGATCGTCCCGTTTATAACGTGTACTACCATGATAACACCGCCTTACTCCTTGTTCTCTTTGTCGATAAGCCCCTCTCCCACGATGTATGCGATCAGCACACCGCAGGATGTGATGAGTCCCGTCACCTTCTCCTGTTCCTCGGCAGATGCCCCGAACATCACCATGACCGACAGCACCACACCGACCACCGCCGCCCAGAACTTCCTGCTTGTCAGCTTGTCCTTCCACGATCTCACTCAGCTCACCCTTTCCGCTATCCGCTTTATATCATCGTCCATATCGTCAAGCCGCCTCTCAACGACTGTCATCCGCTCGACGATGCTGTTGTGCTTGTCCACTTTTCTCTCAAGCTGTTCGAGCCGGTAGTTGGTCAGCTTTGCATTGGCAAATATGCCGATGATGCTGCCTACCACGCTACCGCCAAATCCTATCAGCGCACATACGACCTCTATCGTCATACAGATCACCTCATATCTCCGGCATGGGAACGACGCTCTCACCGCTGACGCGTTCGAGTTCCGCCTGTGCGGTCTCCTCATCGCATCTCATGATCTCCATGATTGCGGTTATCTTTGACTTGAGCCCTGCGTTCACGAGATTAATATTGTTTTCTATCATCTGATTGTCGTCGATTATGATGCTGTCTTTGAAGCCCACCGCAAGATCATACTCCTGTGCGGGTAGCTCACCCGTCACCTGAGCAAGCGCAAAGGCAGCGCGGCACATTCCCTCGATGGTCTCCACGAGCAGGTTCTTGTGGCACTTGACAGTCATCGCAGTCTTGCTCTCCTGGGATATGACCTCAGTCGCCGTCTTCATGCCCTGCTGCATATCGAAGGAGAATGTCCCCGCAGAGAGACCCGTCTGCATGCAGAGGATATTGAGCAGCGTGTTGATCGCGCGGACGTGTTCCTCCACACGGAGCACAACGGTGTTGTCCTGAATGTGCAGGTCCTTGTCCTCATCGCACTGCATTGCCTGGTATACTTCATCATCCGTGTCGAAGTACTTCTCCACCGCTCCCGTGTCGGGATTGACCACCGTGCGTATGCACGAGGACGGCACGATTATACGCTTGCGTCCGAGTATGAACTCCCTTCCGAAGCTGTCGAACGCCACATCGAGAGCCCGCAGCGTGTCTGTGCAGTTTGCGAAGCAGCTTATACCGAGCGGCAGATCGGAGAGATTGTTCGATATGTTTGGCTTGTAGTACTGGAAGCAGGGGAAGTCCGTCACAGGAGCCTCATCGAGCTCGTACAGCTCCGCCACCGATACCTCCGTGCCAAGCAGACCCTCCACATCAGAGCGGTACAGCTTCCTCTCTGTCGTGACTGTGCCGTCCGTGAAGCTGTGACGTTCGAGATATGTGTAGTACTTCTTGTCTCTCACCGTCACCGTGCCGAACACGCCGCCTGTGATGTGCCTGTTGTCCCACTGTGAAGGATAGAAGAAATCACCGTTGATGTAGTTGAGCTTTACCTTGCCCTCACCGATGTATTCCTTGATACATCCTCCGCCAACTGCAAACGCCCTCGACAGGAACTGCGGGATGTTCTTCCAGAACCCCTCTCTGTCAAGGAAATCTTTCAGCCAGTCGTCATATGTGTCGTTTCCGGTGGTGATCTCCACCTGCTCGGCAAATACCTTGTTGGAAAACTCATCACACAGCAGCTTCGCAGTGTTCATCAGCGACATATTACGGGAGCGGCCTCTCTGCAGGCCTGCACGCTTGACGACCTTCCACGGGGGAGACCCGCTGTATATGTTCTTCCATACCATCATCATCTCAAAAAAGCCGTCGTCATAAGGCAGATCATTCCACGCCTGCCTGTACATAGTCAAGTCCATGTCCTCACCATATCCTTCATGTAAGTTTCGGTCGAATATTCCTGTGCATCAAGATTATCTATGTTGGTAGAGCCGTCATCGAGCCGCACGTCCTGTGTTGCCTTGTCTGCCCATACCGCCGAACGGAATGCCTCTATCGTGTCCTTGCACGAGCTGTGGATGTAGTATCTGCCTGAGCCCTGCAGTATGCAGTAGAAGCGTATGCGGTCGATGATGGGCTTCTTCTTTGCGTTGTGTATGCTGATGCGTGCATTTCTTTTGCCTGCCTCTGTGCGCAGGCCGCCTATGAGCGTCTGCTCCGCACTGTCGCAGTACACATCCGTGAGCGGAACATTCCCGAGCCGCGCTCTGCATACTCCGAGGAACGTGAAGAAGTCCTCGTACAGCTGAGCAGGTGTTGCCGCATCCTTCCTGTGATAGTCCGCTACCGTGATGATATACTTGAAGCCCCGCGCGTATGCTGTACAGTTGAATGCATGCGCCGAGGATCCTCCGCCGAAGTCCACCCCGATCGACGCGAACAGCAGCTCCTTCGGGTCGATGTCCTTGACAAACTTTCCCGGGCTGTCTGCGAACGTGCGGTATATCAGCCCCTCGGCATTCGTCCAGTCGCCCATCACGTAACGATTATAGAATACCGTGCCTGCATACTCATGCTTTATCGCATCCGATACATCCCTCGGAAGGAAGGGATTGTCATCGAGACAATACGACTGCATGTACAGGTCGATGCCTTTTTCAGGAGCCTCATCAAGGAACTGCTTGAACCAGTGCGTGCGCCCCTCAGGATTGCATGTGCCGTCAAACTTCGAGTAGCTTTTGTCCATACGGCTCTTGACCATATTGAACACATCCGGATGCCAGGTAACCACCTCGTCACCGTAGCAGTACTTGACGCTGCATCCTCTGATGCGGTTGACCTGCGTCACCTTATCCGCACCGAGACAGTAGCATCTCTCACCGAACAGTGTCGCCGTGTTGTCCTGCCGTATGTCTGTCACGAGCCTGCCGCCCCATATGTCCCGCAGCGGTTCAATGATATTCTTCTGCAGCGTACCCTTGGTATTGCCCAGAATGAGTACAGTCCCGGGAAGTCCCGCCACTGCCCGGATTCGCTTCGGGATCAGGTAGTAGTCCATGTATGTCTTGCCGGAACGCGTCGCCCCGCACTTGATGTTCCATCGGTGATGCCCCTCAGCGAAAAACGCCTTTTGCTTCTCCGACCACATCATGCATTATCACCTGTCAGCTTTCCGAGGATATCATCGAGCTTGTCGAGCTCCTCTCCGTCCTTGTCCTTGAGCATCTTCAGCTTTTCCTGTTCTATCTTGACCTTCTTGTCTTCGTTCTTCAAGTGTCCGTCCTCACCGTTCATCTCAAGTATCTGCCTTACGGCGGCCACATTGCCGCTCTTGGCAGTATTGATCAGACCCATAAGTATGAGCCCTGCCTGATTGACTTCCTCTGGATCCATGCCATAACTTTCAAGCAGCGCAAGGTCTGCCTCAGAGAACGCACCTCTTTCCAGCAGGCCGGGGAGCATTGCCTTGAGCAGTATTTTCCTGCGCCTTGCCACGCCCGACTTCTTGCCACCGTTCGACGTCATTTCTCTCAGTTCACTCTCAGTTCGTTCACTGAACGGGATGAGATTTTTTTCGTTAGCCATGATCACCACCACACAAAAAGCACAGCTTGTCGGCTGTGCTATCTTTGTTAATTCCTTTGTTCTTATTCTAATGATAACACACATTTTATCGGACATTCAAGGACATCTTTTTGAGAGCCTTGCCGTGCAGCCTTGTGACCTGCCTTATGGAGTAGTTCATGGCCTCGGCTATCGCCTCCCATGTCTGACACATGATATACCTCCGAGTGACGATCTCCTTTTCCGCTTGCTTGTCAAGCAGGTCAATGTACTTTTCGGCGCTTGTCCTTGCCTGTACCATCTCAATTTCGAGAGCCACCACTTTCTCGTGATAGTCCAGGGCAAGGAGATACTTGTTTTCCGTAGCGTTGCTCTTTGAGGCTGAAGCGATTCCGGTATCGGTGGATCTCGGCACAGATATCATCATGTCATACTGCCGAGCCTTCTCGGCAGCGAGCATATACCTCTGCTGAGTTATCCTTATCCGGATAAGTTCCTGTTTTATCTCCCCGACCGTCATATCATCATCCATTCTTTTGGTTATCTTCATTCGTTTCTCTGATATCATCCAGTCTGACGATGCACAGAGAGTGTCCGCAGAGATCCTGTATCTCCGCCTGATAGTAGAACTCACCCGTGCTGTCATTCTTTCGGATGATACATCCCCGCAGGATATACCTGCTTTCACCTGTGATGTACCGTGCGTTCGAGTACAGCACAGTCTTGTTCAGGTTGTACTTCACGTCTTTAATGTCCATCAGGAAGCTCCTCGATGTGTATCCATATCCCCGGAATGTCCGACCAGAATTTCTCGCATATCTCTGAAGCGACAAGAGCATCGTCTTTCCAGAAGCCACATTGTGTCATGCAATCTTTGAGTATTTTTTGAAGATTATCGGTATCGGGTCTTGTGATCTTGTATTCTCCGTTCCGGTGTCCGCCCTTCATAGGGAAAAGCCACTTTACGATGAGCCTGACCCCGGTATCATATGGTGCTGCGGGACGATGCGGGGCAAGTGAGCTCGCCAGCTTTGCTTTTGCGTCCTTTACTTCGGGTGGGTCGTAGAACACAGGCTGCCCGTTTTTCACTGTGACCTTATGCATCTGTCCTGTTGATGTGGGTGGTATCATGGGCATGAAAAATTCCATCATGTCACTTTCCTCCTTTCGATTTTTTTCAGGGAAATTCGTCAGGGAAATCGGCTCTCGCAAATATTATGTTACTTAGGGAAAGGGGCGACTGAAAGCCCCTTTCCCTATATATATAATATATAGGTACGTTCCCTCAGGGAAAATCTCCGAAAATTTCCTTCCCTTCCCTGGGGAAAAAATGCAAATTTCCCTGCGTTCCCTGAGGGAAATTCTCCGTAATTTTCCTTCCCTTCCCTGAGGAAATTATATAATTTTCCTTATGTTCCCTTGGTGTCTTTCAGCCCTGTTTTGTTGTTGGTGACCCAGAAACCGCCATGCTCCTGGAGACGTTTCCTGACTGTTTTTTCTGTCACGCCCATATAGCTTGCCAGGTCTTCAATGGTGCATTCTCCCTTGTCAGCCATAGCGGAGAATGCGGTTTCTATCCCGACCTTGCGGTCACCGGCTCTTTCGGCGGTGCTTTTCTTGGGACTGTATCCTCTCTGTAATACGCTTTCGGGGTCAACGTCCTTGAGTACGCCGAGGCTGTCGGGCAAATGTACAGGATAGTCGAACCACACGTTCACAGGCGGGAACTTAGGAAACTCTCTGAGCGTCCCCTCTATCCTCCATGCTGTGCGAGCCTGCACCCGTCTCACGGCGTCGGCGATGTCAGCCTGCATCAGCTTCATGCTATTGGGCTTCAAGAGACTCTGACAGTGATCGAGCATACGCGAGCGGCTGAACTCATCATCCTGAGAGATATTCTCGTTGTATTCTTTCTCGGGCAGAAATCTGTGGAGCCAATCTTTGCACACACCGCAGACCGCTTTGTCTTCTTCCTCCTTTCTCAGCGCATCCGAGACGGGGAGCTCTATCATATCAAGCAGTGCATCCGGATCGCGGGCGAAAACGCCGCTTCCGCTCGCTCTGTCCATGGAGCGCTTGCCGCCCTGTACGCCTTTCGAGTGGTGGTGACAGTATATTACGGAGCAGTTCGCCCTCGATGCCACGCGGTCGAAGAGGTTACAGAAGCGTGCCATCTGCTCGGCGGAGTTTTCATCGCCAGTGATGACCTTATAGATAGGGTCAATGATAATAGCTCTGTATCCCTTCTGCTTTGCCCTGCGTGTCAAGGGAGAAACAAGCTTATCCATGGGTATAGCCTGCCCTCGAAGATTCCATACATCAAGATCTTTTGCATTCTCCGGCTCTGTCTTCAATGCACTGTATACATCTTTGATACGGTGCTTGCAGGATATATCATCAAGTTCCAGGTTGACATACAGCACTTTTCCTTTGGCACATCTGAACCCCATCCACTCTGTGCCCTCGGCAATAGCGATTGCAAGGGCGATAAGTGAAAACGACTTTCCTGCCTTTGACGGACCCGCAAGCAGCATTTTGTGACCCTGCCTCAGAACTCCGTCTATCAGTGATGGTCTGAGCGGCGGCACATCATTCAGAAAGTCGGCGGCATTTTCAGCATCGGGAAGATCGTCCTTTGTCTCTTCTATGTAGTCCTTCCACTCCTCAAAGGACGGCTTGCCGATATTCACTTCAACGAGCCGCTGCATATTCTCCCCACGCTGAAAACCGGGGAGCCTTGTGAGCCTTGAGGGATTTTTGCAGGCTTTATCTATTTTCAGTCCGTTTTTCTCGCACACATCAAAGAGATACGCTACACGCTGCCGATACTCTTCACGACCGGCTGCCTCTATTTTTACCACAGCGTGAAGAGATTTGCCGCCTGTGTGTACCAGTGTGGCCACAGGCAGTTCCAGATCGTGGATAAGTGCATTCTGTTGAGCGATAGGAAGGCTGTCGCTCTCCACCAGCACATACCGATAGTCTGTGACGTTCTCATCCTTTATGCCTTTGCCATCAAGAGGGTTTACTCTTATCCATGCGCCAGCTCTGGGGTCGGCATCCCCCAGCACCGAGCCTATGTCACCATTGCATTTTTCAAGCAGGTCTATGATCTTCCCTGCGGTGCGGTCGTAGTTTCCTCTGGTGGGGGAGAACTTTCCGTCCTCCTGCTCATACACGGAAGTGACATATCCTATGTACTCTTCGGGTTCAAATCGAGCCCTGAGATATGTAATGATCTCAGTCACAGGGTCACCCCACTGAGGAAGAACTATAGGCTGTGCTTCTCCTTCATAGGATATGACATCCTCAAAATCAAGTGGTGTGTAATCGTCACTGTGGCTAAAGGTCAAGCCTCTGTCCTTTGCCATCTGCACGATAGTTCCTGCAGTCACGGGTGTGGCGTTTCCATTGAACGTGCGCCACTTCTTTTCACATTCGCCGTCCTTGTAACGGCTGTCCGCCCTGCTCCATTTGTCCCAGTCAGCAGCAGTGTAGCCCTCCTGTTTGAGAGCCATGCCGACCTGTGTCCATTCATCATAACTCAGCTCGGTAGGCGGTATATTATCAAGTATTTCAAGCAGTTCCATTATGCCTCCGGTGTGTAGGTTGCGGGGTCTACCCCTGCGGGTATCCTCCAGTTAGCGGCAGATATCCTTGAGATCATTCTTGATGCAGCCTCGAACATCCATGTGCCAACGTGCATAAAGCCTTTGCTTTCGAGAAAGCGTATCTGCTTTGGTGTTGCAAGTCCCGCTGCCTGTCTTTTCTGCAGTCTGTCTATCAGGAGCTTCGCTTTTCCTGCGGTCTCTATTTCATCGGGGAAAATGCCCTTTTGCTCCAGATACTTTTTCTGTTTCTCGCTCGGCGGCTCGCACTCCCATCCAAAAGCAGGCACATATCCGGAAAGATCGGCGGCACAAATGGACATTTCAAACTGCAAAGGATCCACAAGCTGCCGCTTGCGTTTCTTCATTTCTTTGAGCTTTTCTGCAAGAGCCTCCTCGCGCTGTGCCTGTACTTCATCGGCGGCTGTGCTTTCGGCTTCTTCTATGTCCATCTCTTCCCCTGCATTCTCTGCCATATCTTCGGTCATCTTGTCAGCGACTTCCTTGTTGTCACATATAAGGTGAGCGGGTCTGCACAGTTCATGCCGTTCTGTGTGCCACAGGAAGTCCAGCAGCAAAAGATGCTCTTTGCCCTCACAGAGCCTTGTCCCGCGCCCCACCATCTGACAGTACAATGAACGCACCTTGGTCGGCCTGAGCACGATGACACAGTCCACCGAAGGGCAGTCCCACCCCTCGGTAAGGAGCATGGAGTTACACAGCACATTGTATTTACCTTTGTCGAAGTCCTCAAGTATCTCTGCTCTGTCCTCTGAGTTTCCGTTCACCTCCGCCGCCCTGAACCCCTTGGATATAAGTATATCCCTGAATTTCTGTGATGTCTTGATCAGCGGCAGGAACACAACGGTTTTTCGTGCTTTGCAATACTTCAACATCTCGTCCGCTATCTTGTATAAATACGGGTCAAGAGCTGTGTCAAGATCTCCCACCTTGAAGTCTCCCGCCTGAGTTCCTACCCCTGAAAGGTCGAGCTCAAGGGGTATGGTGATCGCCTTGATAGGGCACAGATAGCCTTCTTTTATCGCCCTTGGAAGTGTGTATTCATAAGCGAGAGTATTAAAAACATTGCCGAGCTGGCGCATATCTCCCCTGTCAGGAGTGGCAGTGACGCCGAGAACGTCAGCGCCGTCAAAGTGACTGAGTATGTTCTGATAGCTGTCGGAAACTGCGTGGTGAGCCTCGTCGATTATGATCGTTCCGAAGTGGTCGTGAGAGAAGTTGTCAAGCCGTGACTGTCTCATGAGCGACTGTACGGACCCTACCGTTATCCTGTACCACCGTTGTTCGGGATCAAGGCATGACTGCTCGGCCTTTTCGACCGAGCATCCGAGCCCCGTTGACTTCTTGATCTTATCTGCCGCCTGATCAAGCAGCTCTCCTCTGTGAGCGAGTATCAGCACACGCTTCCCCGCTCTCACGCAGTCCTCAGCTATCTTTGCAAAGACGATGGTCTTGCCGCAGCCTGTGGGCAGGACAAGCAGGGTCTTTGAGTTCCCTGCTTTCCACTCACCCTCGACCGCCGTTCGTGCTTCTTGTTGGTACGGTCTGAGTTCCATTAAAATGCGCCTGCTTTCCATCCTGTGTTAGCCGGTGGTGTATACTGCTGTGTATATGTCGGCTGAGTGTACTGCTGCGGTGCTGCGTTGATAGGTGCAACGCTCACGTTCTCATCATAGGCATAGAACTTCTTTATTTTGTTGGACTGACCCTGTGAGCCGTCCTTCTTGGCGAAGCTGTCCACATACACCTTGCACTTGCCTTTCATCCCTTCGATGTTCCAGCGCATGTGCAGGGGTTCGTCGTGCTTTTTCAGGCCGATGGAAAGGAAGAACTGCGAGAGCTTCCACTCAAATTTTCTTATCATGAAAAATCTTTCGGAGATGACGGTGGTATCTGTGGAGTTCCCCACCGTCATTTCGATGTTCACTTCTCCGCAGGCAGGGACTTTGTCACTTCCGTTAAAACGTCCTCTGGTGACCTTCCTGATGATGAATTCATAGTCACCGTCCGGGAGAAGTGTGAATTCACTTCCCTCATCTTCAATGGTAGCTTCAAAATCGAGCTCTTCGTTTTCGTTGTAGTTAGCCATAATATCCTCCTTTTAAAACGGCAGTTCACGGTTGATCGTTATCATCTCGAATACCTGATCCCACGCTCCGATAAGTACACCCTGCACAAAATCGGGGGGATAATTCTGTATCGGCATATTTTCGGGGAAATACCCGCGATTTGCCACAGCAAACTGTATCTCCTTAGCCGATACCCCATTCCTTGACATAAGGTCAGCAAGAGCGGGCGGGATCCCTGCAGGGATATCGGGGAGTGTTTCCTCTTCCGAAGTCTCTGGAGCTGCCTGAACGGGAGCGGACTGCACTGGAGCAGGTGACACCGCAGGCGGTGTCTGCACAGGGGCGGGAGCGGGTGCGGGCGGTGCCTGAGTTTGTAAACCCGAGTGCACAAATCCCCCGTTGAAAAGCCCTGCTATCTGCCCGAAATCAAAGGGGAGTTCGGGAGCCAGACCAAAACGGTTCTTTGCATCCCAGCAAGGATCGTGTGAGGTGTACATCACACGTTCACCGCCCCTTGCTTTGAACTTCTTGCCGTCCTTATCGGCAGCGACCGCATAGGTCTTGTAGTTGGCGAAGAGCACCATGTCTGCCCATTCCTTGACCATTGCACAGGAGTTGCACTTCGGGGCGTTGATGAGTTTCAGCTCCCATCTGTCATACGCTCCCATCTCGTCGGGCTGTTCAAACTTCCTTATAGCCGCGTGAGCCGTCAGAACGATGTTCATTCCTGTGTCCCTTATGTCCGACAGCAGATTGAGGATCCTGCCCATCTCCTCATATACATAAGTGTACCCCTTGCCATAGCCGAATTCTTCTATGCCTGTCTTTGCATTCTTGGCGCATACCGCCTCGATGCAGAGCCTTTCTGCCCAGTCGATGGTGTCGATAACAAGGGTTTTGAACCCCTGATTGTTTGCCTTCAGGTCGTTCAGCAGTCCCACGAGCATAGCAAGGCTTGTGGGTGTCTCTGTCCTTGCTACATCCATGTGGTCGGTGCTGCCCTCGGTGTCGATAAAGAGCGGAGCAGGGAAGTGACTTGCAAATGTGCTCTTTCCTATACCCTCAGCACCGTATACTACCACCTTCAGGGGCTTAGCCCTTGTTCCTTTTGATATGTTCATCAGAACACTCCTTTCTGCCATGTTTTCTTTTCCGCATCAGGTGCCGTGCTGCATCCGTCCTCGATTATTATGCTGCACTCATCTCCGGTGGAAACTCTTGTGGCGATCGCCTGCAAGTTTTCCTTTTCAAGCCATGCCCCGAACTCTTCGAGGGTCTGCCTGTCCATCTGTTCAAGCTTGTCTATCAGCACGAATTCACATTCAGGGTTAAGACGCCGCACGATAGCGGCGGAAGTTTTAAGCTGCTCCGAGCTGCTCATGCAGTCCCACTTCTGTCCATTGTAGGTCAGCTCTCCGTTCTCCACCGACAATTCGGGGAGCGGCATATCTGCACCGTTGAGAAGTGCCCTGCGGTCGTTCCTCACAGTCTCGATCGCATCTGTAAGGCTCTCATACTCACCCTTGTATTCATCAGCCTCTGCCTGTGCCCGCGCCTTGTTCGCATTATCGGTCACCTTTGCATTGATGACCTCTGCGTTTCTGATGCTCTCTTCAAGCTCTGCCGTGCTTTCATCCACAAGCTCCGCCGCCGTCTTGCGGGCGATATCCGCATCCTGTCTTGTTGCCGCAAGCTGTTCCTGTACCTCAGCAAGCTCACGTTCCAGAGCTTCGGCACGGCTTTTCAGCGCATCCGCCTTTGCTCTCAGTGCCTCGGCGTTCTGCCGTTTGCGCTGATTTTCTCCGTTCTTGGCAAGTATGTCCTGCTGTCTTCTGATAAGCTCCGACACGCTCACAGGCTCTGCAGGAGCATCCGGATGATGCGGCATCTCAGCGGCATACTTTGCCTTCTGCTCTGCAATGCGCCCGATCTCCAGCCTCCTGTTGTACAGCTTTGCTTCTTCATTGTCGTATTCTGCCAGCTTGTCACCCACGCCGATGATCTGCAGGAGTACGTTCGCCTTTTCCTTCGGTGTGCTTTCAAGGAACTTCGGCAGGTCAAGGGCGAATGAAGTGAGGAAGGAGTTGAGCAGTGCCTGACCGCCCTTTTTGCCGCTCTCGTCCGTGACTTTGAGTGCGGAGTTCTTCCCGGAGCGCTCCACCACTATCCCGTTGGACAGCGTTATCTTCATTGCAGGGGGAACGACCGACCCGTCCCTCTGAGGATTGCTTGGCCTGAACTTGTCGCCGCCCAGTGTCCAGGCAATGGCATCCAGTACCGAAGTCTTCCCCTGACCGTTCCTTCCACCGATGATGGTGAGGCCGTTGTCCTTCGGCTCGAGTGCCACTGCCTTGATGCGCTTGACATCGCTCAGTTCCAGTGAGAGTATCTTGCTCATATGCTTACCGCCTTTCCGAGCACCGCAAACAGCTCCGTATTGCTGTCCTTGGTGTCCTTTAAAAATTTGTTGTACTGCTTTTCCGACATCCTCACAGCATATATCTTCATGCCATCGAGAGGGTCTGCCATCTTCTTTTCGAGCCTTTCAAGCTTGTCCCTCAGCTCGTTCCTTTCGTTGCAGGCGTCAAGCAGTGCCTGCTTGGTTATCCTGCGCTGTTCGAGCAGCTGTCTGTACTCCTTTGAATCCTCGATGTTCACCGCCTCCACTTCTATCGGGCGGCTCTCCAGTTCTTTGAGTTTGTTCATGAGCATGGTTATCTCATCATCACGGTCTGCGATCTCCTTGTTGAGCCGCTCTGCGTTTGCGATGGAAAGCTCCACTTCTTTCTGCACCTGCTTCCGCCAGTCCTCTTTCAGCTGCTTCTCACGCTCCACCGCTCCCGTCAGTTCATCTATGCGGGCTTTCAGCTCCTTCACCGTCACGCTTTCAAGGTCTGTGCCTATCTCTTCACGCTGTTCCTCGCTCAGAGTGGCGAGCATCAACAGCTTTTCTTTTCCAATTTGTATCTTTGAAGATACAAATTCCGCAGGAAGTTTTTCAACGATAGAGATATACTTCCATACGTTCTGACGGTTCATCCCCGTCTCTTTCTCGCAGTATTCCTCGAATGTCTTGTAGCCCAGGGCTTTGTATAACCGCCCGTCACGCATCTTCTTGAAGCCCTGCGCCATCTGATACAGACCCTGCTGCGCCATGCCCGCTCCCGCGATTATCTCCGCATGACAGCTCACCGCATCCTTGTATGTCTCGGCGGTCATTGGTTCATCATCTATCGGTGCGATGTCGGTGATCTCCTCGTCATCGTCCTCCTCGTCCTCGTCATCATAATCGTCTTCATCATCCTCGTCACCGTAGAGGTCAATGTACTCGGATATCAGCTTTGCCGCCTTGTTCCAGGTGAGCTCATAAACATCGCCGTCGTCCAGGAAGTCGAAGGTCACCGTCACGCCTTTGCTGTCGGTCTGCACCATATCATCGCCCACACTGCCTCCGTGGAAGCATTCACCGTGTCTCTTTTTCAGGTGTCTGCCAAAGTCACCGTAAGCCTGGGTCCTTGCTATGCGCTTGTCCTCATCGGATATGAACCTCACGAGGATCTTTGCAATGTCATTGGCTCTCTCCTTGCCGTCCCATTTGATCGCGCTCATATCGTCGCTCTCCTTTCCCGAGCCTCTACAACAGCATACAGTTCACAGCCGAGCTGCTTCACCATCTCCGCCGCCTTCTCCAGGTCGTATGCCTGTACCCTCAGCTGATACTTCTTTCCCGTAGAACACGAGCGTATTTTTACGATGTACATTTTCATATCTCTCATCCTTTCAGTATCTCCAGTGCTCTGCGCCACCGCTCGAGCTGCCGGTCTATCTCTGCCTTGCTTGTCTCCAGCATAGCTATCTCCCGCCTGATGCCCTGTATAATCTCATGCTCGCCCAAATCTCTCTCCGTCTCCGCCACCTCGGTGTCAGGAACATCGGGCACATCCTCCGGTGTCAGCTTCCTGTACGTGGTCTCTGTGGGCTTTGACGCCTTGATCTCGCTCCGCCTCTTGTGCCAGTCCCTGATGGTCGAAGGCTGAACGCCGAAGTAAGCACTCGCATCCTTTATACCAAACTCGCCGAACACATCGAGCACCCTCAGCTTTTCTTCCTTGCTGTACCGTATGCCCTGCGTGTGACTGTGCGCCTTTTCCTGTATCTGCTCATCCATATCCATAGGCGTTATATCTGCCATGTGGTCTTCCTCGCTTTCTTCTTCGTGCCTTTTGGTTTCCTTCTCGTATCGTTCCACCACGCTCGGCTTCGTGCCGTCTCTCGGACAGAAACCGAGACACCATCCGTTCTTGTGCGGCCGTTTCTCTCCCGTGTGCAGGAGATAGGAGCATCCCGTGAACGTCCCGCTCGAGCCATGCTTGCATCTCTGACAGAAATACCTGTCTATTGTACCGCCTAAGCCCCGCTCCTTGTCCAGACCGAACAGCTGCCGCCATGCCTTGATGCTCCCCTCGGATACACCGTACTCTCTCGCTGCCTGAGCCGTGCCCACCTCAAGGGAGCGGAGCGCAGCCTTGCGCCTCTCGCTGTGACCGTAGTGCAGGCCTTCCCGTGTCTTGCGACCTTTCATATCATCACTCCGCCTTGCGTTCTATCTTCTCCACATTACCCTCAAAGCCCTCTATCTCGGATATGTCGCCCGCCCACTTCACATCGTGTGAGCGCTCCCGTGTATCGACTATGAACTCGATGACATTTGCGCCGCCGTCTTCCATCGGGTGGTACCTGTTGGTCTCATCCGTGTCACAGTCCGCCTTTATGTCGCCTATCACCACGTCTATGACCTCGCCCGTGTCGAGCGTCACCGTCAGTTCATCGCCCACATCGCCGTAGTATGTGCCCACCGCTACCATGTACCGCCCGTGATAGATGCGCAGACCGTTGTCGTCTGTCTCCGCCTTCTGCTGCATTCTGTACTGTGTGCTGCGAGTGTTGGTTATCCTGCGATAGTCCTCATATGCCTTGAAGCTCGTGTCCCCGTCGGGCACGCTCAGAGCACTGAGGATCACCGCAGCGCATAGAATATTCATTGGTATCTCCTTTCATCAAGTACCATTTCCAGTGCAAGCAGCCCCGCTATATAGTTGTCGGCTTCTTGCAGGGCATCATCTGCCTTGTCGGGCGGTGCATCTATCGTCCTGAGGAAATACTCACGTCCCGTCACCGCCACCGCGTATATGAGCATGTATCCGTGCTCCCTGATGTACCGCCTGTTTATCTCAACGCAGTTTTCAAGCCTTATGTACTCATTATCCTCTGTTTTCGTCCACATCAGCATCACCCATCTCTTCTATAAGTGAGAAGAGCCGTCCCGCTATCTCCTGCCATGTCTCGGCTATGCGTCTGTAATACTCGACCTGCTTTTTAAGCTGTCTGTTCTCCTTGTTCGCGGCATCATACGCCGCTTCCATTGCATCAGGCATCCGTATCACCCCCGATCACCGCAGGGCACGCCATATGTCGTGCATGATAGCGATGCAGCTGTCTGCCGTCACGTCCTGTATGACGGTGGAGCCACTCGTAAAGTGTATCTTCACCACCTCCATGCCGCTCTCAGTTACGGCATACTCCAGCTTTGCGATCTTCTCTCTGCTGTACATTATCAGAGCCGTTTCGAGCGCTGATACGAACAGCTTTTTGTTCTCGTTCTGCATTTTCGAGCCTCCTGTCGATCATCCTCTTGAAGAACTCCACGAACATCTCGTCCGAGGGTTTCCCCACAACTATCGTCTGCCTCATATCTTGAGCTCACCTCTCTTGATAGCCTTCACAGCTTCGTCATAGCCCCGGGCGAATCCGTTGAAAAAGTCAATGATCCGCTCGCAGGTCTGCTTCTTGTCCTCGCTCTCCGATATCGTGTGCAGTGCGAGGTTTGCCCTTGCCACCCTCTGACAGTCCAGAGGATCGGTGCACATCTTGAGTATCTGCTCTGTGCTCATCATAGTATCACCTCCTTAGTCGCCGCCGGTCGTACCGGCAAAAAAATACCGTCCCCATGCCTCCGCTTGGAAGGTGGGTAACGGTACTTGATTCTGTTTATGCGGGCATCCCCGTCTGTGTCAGTGTCGCCGTGACGGTCTCTATCCCGTCCTTGTAGTCTATCATGTACTGCATCTTGCAGCACCGGCAGAACACCGGGCACTGTATGAGCACTGTCTGAGGGAGCACCTTGACGGTCATGCCCTTGTTGCTGTTGCAGGTCGGGCAGATCAGGAACTTTGCCACCGTTGACCTGTGCTCGAATATCCTGTACTTAATCATAGCAATTCCTCCTCTACATACAGCAGACACTCACCGTCGGTGTCTTCTCTGTACTGCTTGGCGGCAAGCTTTATCTCCGCGAAGTCATCGCTCTCGCAGATGAGCTCCGGCTCACCCTCGTAGTAGTCCACCAGTCTGTACTTTTTCATGCTCTCACCTCTTGACATCGTTCATGCTTTGTAGTATCCTGTAAAAAAGGAGTGTTGTGTATGTATGCCCCCGATCCTGTATTCATTAGTCATGATTTCACCCCGTCCGAGTATGACATCAAGCTTCTTCGCTCCGTCGGGAAGCTGTCAAAGAAGTACGGCACCGCATCTAATGCCCGCATCATCAAAAAGCATGGTGCTCATGCCGTTGAGGAGCTCAGCACGCTCCGCTCGCACGGCTATGTGTCAAGCCCCGATGATCCCGCCCCCTGGAAGTCATACATCGACGATGACTGGTCTCTGACCAACAGAGGTCTTATCTGCCTTGACAATGCCGCGATCATCGAATGGAAGTTCAGGAAGGGTATTGTTATAGGCATTTTGACCGGTTGGCTCACGGAGTTTCTTGCTCTTCTCTCTATAGGGCTCTTGCAATTGCCGCCACAATAAGTGCGCCTGTTATGCCGCCGATTATGCCGGCTATGGTTTCCATGCCGAATTCCCCGAATACATATTCCAGGAACAGTATGAACCGCCTCATATCATCACCGCCTTTGCTATCAGCCATATCAGTGCCGTACACATCAGCACCTTTGCCGCTATCCTGCATATAAGCAGAAAATCTCTCTTACCCATTGACAAAACTCCTTTCAATGTGGTAAACTATATGCAGAGGACTTTCCCGGGGGGAGTGTTCGTTCCCCCGGTACTCGTTCCTTCTGATATGGCCTTTACGTATTAGACCATATCTCGAGGATAGTCCTGATGGACATTGATACAAGTGCAAGCTTTGTGAGGATGCTCAGTACCTTGTCCAGTCCGCTGTCGATATCGTTCAGGATATCGGCAG